>MDTF01008899.1_pt1 | contig 10356 bp, 9 predicted proteins | sample 811191 | NCBI WGS metagenome assembly MDTF01 (sample SAMN05326649, study PRJNA326480) | marine metagenome | isolation source: seawater | place: Southern Ocean | collected 2011
CACCTAAATATTGAGGTATATTTTTTTTTAGGTACCATAAAAATTGAGCAATCAATAAATTTTCTGAATTATTTCCATTATCAATTTTTATTAAATTAATTTTTTTAAAATTTCTCACAAACTTACTTGCATCTGGTAAATGTGAATTTGTACAGATAATTTTTTCAACCTTAGATAATAAAATCATATCTATTATGTTTTCTCTACCTATTAAGTATCTATGATTTTTTCTCATATCGTTCCCAAAAATATCTGGGTTATTAGACCTGAATGAATTATAAAAACATATCATATCTCCATATTTTTTTTTTAATATTTTCTGATAATTAAGTTCTTCAGTTACAAGAAAAATTTTTGTAAATTTTTCTTTTTTTAAAGATTTTTCAATCAAAGATATAATCTGCTCAGTAGTTGCTGGAAAAGGATGACGTTCTTGTGTTTTCATGTCAGTTCCCCTGAAATGAACACCTAAGACTCTATTTTTTTTAAAATTATTATTAAAAAATTTTGCAATGTCATCTAAAATAGGTTGCTTAATTTTTATATACTTCTTGAAAATTTGGAAATGTTTTTCATTTAGAGCTTCAAATGTGTCAAATTCTTTTAACCGTCTTGTTTTTTTATCAGAAATTATTACAAATTTGCTTTTATATACATCTGATAATTTATATTTATTTAGTGGATAAAAATAATATTCCCACGCATTTTTGGTATTATTTATTTTATATTTTTCATTATATTTAGTAGGAAAATTTTCCATATCTATAATTGGTATACAATTGAGGTCTAAAGCTAATTTTAAATGGTGAATTATATAGTTTAAGTTTGAAAACATACCCCCACCTATAAATCTTTGGATTACATAAAATTTTTTTTTTGGGTTTTTAACTCCAAAGCTTTTGATAAAATATTTTAGGTCTTTTGAATTTAAAATTAATTTGGTTTTTAACTTTTTTGATACCCCAGATCTTTTATTGTAAATACTGTTTCTTAAAAAATTTTTAATAGATTTAATCATTTAAAGTTATTGCAAAAATTATTTATTTAAGTCTTTTTACAAAATATATGTTAATATTCTATTAAATAAATCAAAATGTCTATTATATTTAATAATTTAATTTTATAAAAAGTCATCAAATGAACTATGCTAAAAAAAAACAGTAAAATTATTTTATATGGTGGTAAATCTACAGCATTAATAGTTAGTGAAATGTTAAAAGATATTGGCATTAATCCAAAATATATTTTTGATCAATACATAAAAAAACTACCTTTTAAATCCACTGCAAAATTTTCAAATAATAAAAAAGATTTAGAAAAATTTATTGATAAATCTGATCTTTTCTTTGTTTGTATTGGAATGATGGATGGTAAATTAAGACACAAAATATCTAAAATTTTGAGAAATAAGGGGCTTAACCAATTTTCGCTTATTAGTAAAAATTCACTAATAGATAAAACTTCTAAATTTGGTAAGGGTACACTTATTATGCCAAATGTAGTGGTTCATAAATTTTCTAAAATTGGTGATGATTGTTATTTAAATGTTAATTCTGTAATAGATCATGAATGTATAATTGGAAATGGCGTTCATTTGATGGGATCTTGCTATTTAGCGGGTAGAGTTCAGGTAGGAGACTATGCTTCTGTTGGAGCAAATGCAACTGTACTTCCAGATATTAAAATTGGAAAAAATGCAATTGTTGGAGCTGGTTCAGTAGTAACTAAAAATGTAAAACCTAATGAAGTAGTAATGGGTAATCCTGCAAAATTTTATAGATTAAATAATAAAAAATATAATTTTAATATTCTATAATTAGAATTTAATTAATAGGTAACAATCATGATTAAAGTTGGCTTTATTGTAAATTTTGAAAAAGATCAATGGATTGGTGGTTATAATCATTTTGTAAATCTATTTAATTTTATCAAGCATAGTAAAACAAAAAATATAGAACCAATATTAATAACAGATAATATTAAAAGAATAAAAAAAGAGAATTCATTTAAGGGTTTCAAGATAATATCAACAAACTTAGTATCCAATAGTAATAAATATATAAGATTATTTAATAAGATATTGATAATAATTTTTGGTAAAAATTTTCTATTAGATAATTTTCTAAAAAAAAATAAGATATCAATTTTATCACACTCTGGCTTTACAGGTAAAAACAGTATAATAAAAAGTTATTCGTGGTTGCTAGATTTTCAAGAGTTGTATTTTCCTGAAAACTTCAGTTTTAAAAGAAAAATATTAAGAAGAATAAATATCTTTTTATCCACTAAACATTCAACAAGGATATTAGTAAGTAGCAAAAGTGTTCAAAAAGATTTAAAAAAAATAAGTAAAAACTCTTATAACAAAAGTACTTTATTAAATCATGTAAATAACGTTATTCCTTTTAATGAGCTAAAACCATTAAAATATTTACAAAAAAAATATAATATTGAAAGATATTTTTATTTATTACCAAATCATTATTGGGTTCATAAAAATCATACTGTTGTCTTAAAAGCATTAACATGCATCAAAAAACCAAAATTTCAAATTGTATCTACAGGAATGTGTTTCGATCATAGAAAACCAAATCATTTTTTGAATTTAGAAAAATATATAAATGAGAAAAAATTAGATAACAGTTATAAAATTCTCGGAATTGTATCATTTTTAGATTTATGTAGTCTCATGTATCATTCTTTAGGCGTTATAAATCCTTCAAAAAGTGAAGGATGGGGAAATTCTGCCGATCAAGCTACTTTATTGGGAAATCAGGCTATTCTTTCAGATATAGCGGTGCATAAAGAGCAAAAAAAAAAGAACTTTATTTATTTTAAATCTAATGATTATAAAGGACTTTCAAAAATTTTAATCAAAGGCACTAATTATAAAAAAAAAAAAATTAACGCAAAATTACAAGAAAATTTTCAAAATGAATATATAAAAAACTTTGAATCAATTATCTTAAATAATTAAATTTAAAAATTTTAAACAAATTTTTTAATATATTTAAAATATTTATAACAATTAATTTCTTTACTATAAGTTTTTAGATATTTATTCAATTCAATTTTATTTATATTATTTCTTTTAAAATTAAGTAATAATTTTGAAAGCATTCTGTGATCACCAACATTAAAAATATTTCCATATTTTCCATTTTTTAAAATTTCACGTGGTCCAGTTGGGCAATTAGTAGACATTATATATTTTTGTAAAAATAATGCTTCAACCAAAACATTTGGTGAACCTTCATACTTTGAAGAAAGCAAAAAAATATCAGCCTGTTTAATGTATTGAAACGGGTTATTTTTATATCCTAATAATTTAACATGATGATTAAGGTTTTTATCAAAAATATATTTTTTTAGTTCAGTGTAGTTTTTACCCTTACCAATAATGATCAAATATATCTTTAATTTGTCTTTAATTAAATTTATTGCTTTTAATAATAGCATTTGATTTTTTTGATCTGTTAGCCGTCCAACATTTATTAGCTTTAGTACATTGTTAGGAAAAATTTTTTTAGTTTTTTTATTAGCATGTAATTTAATTTGATCAAAATCAAATGGATTTAAAATAAAATAAGAATTAACATTGTATCTTAATTTGATTTGATTTTTAAAACTGAGACTATTAACAATTATTCCGTCAGCTTTAGCTATGAGAAATTTATAAATTTGATTTTTTATAAAACTATGATCCCAACCTTGTGGAGATGTATTTAATCTGACAATAGTTTTTATATTAAATATTTTACAAATGAGTAATGAATAAATATTAGCCTGGAAAGAAAAAACAACAATATTTTTCGTTAAAATAACTTTTCTTACTAACAGAATTAGACAGTATAAATATTTTTTATATCTTCCACTATTAGAAAAATTCGTATTTTTTGGACAAGAAAATTTAACATTTTTATTAAATTTGTTACGCTTATTTTTATCCGCAGTGATTACCGTTACATCAATCTTTTTATTAGCAAGATAGTTAGTGATCAGAAAAAGATTTTTTTCAACTCCACCATCTTCTATGGAAGGATTAAAAACTACTAATTGTTTATTCATTTTTTTGTAAAGCTGATATATATATATTATAAATAAAAATTATCTCTAACAAAGAATTATGAAAATATTATATTGGGCACCAATTTTATCCAATATTGCCACATTAAAAGCTGTCGTTAATTCAGCAGAGTCATTGATGAGGTATTCAAATGGATATAAAGTAACGCTTTTAAATGCAGCTGGCGAATTTAATAAATTCAAAGAAGAAAATATTAGATCAAATATTCATGATCTGAATAGTGAACTCATAAATAAAAAACTACCAGGGGTGGGGTTTTTTAAGACTAGAGTCTCAATGATGTATATATTTTTTAAAAGTTTTTTTTCACTTAAAAGATATCTAGATAAGGAGAAGCCAGATTTTATAATTATTCATTTACTCACTTCACTACCATTAGTTTTATTTTTATTATTCAATTTTAAAACTAAATGCATACTCAGAATATCTGGATTTCCTAAGATGAATTTTTTTAGACTTTTGCTTTGGAGGCGGTGTTCAAAGTTAATTTATAAAATAACTTGCCCAACAGAATTAACAAAAAACTATTTAAAAGAATACAATTTTATTAAGTCAAATAAAATTGTTACTTTGTATGACCCAATAATAAATGTAAAAAGAATAACTAAACTTAAAAAAGAAAATTTAAAAAAAGAAAATTTAAAAAATGAAAATTTTTATTTTTCAGCAGGCCGGCTAACCCATCAAAAGAATTTTAGTTTTTTGATTGATGCTTTTATGCAAGTAAAGCAAAAAAATAGAAGCACAATACCCTTATTAATTGCAGGTGACGGAGAAAAAAAGAAAGAACTTATAAAAAAGATTGAAATGAAAAAATCACACCAAGTAAATTTAATTGGATATAAAAAAAACGTTTACCAATACATGAAAAAAAGTACCGCATTTATACTAACTTCACATTGGGAGGACCCTGGATTTGTATTAATAGAAGCTGCTTTTTGTCGAACATTTATAATTTCAAGTAACTGTAAAAATGGACCTTTAGAATTCATAGGTTTTGACAGTGGTTTATTATATGAAGAAGATAATATTAAAGATTTTAATCAAAAATTTTATAAATTTAATAATTTTAGTAATCACGAAATTAAACAAATCAAACTTAATGCACTAAAGAAAACAAAAAATTTCACAATTTTTAGGCATTTTCTAAATTTAAATAAAATTTTGAATTAAATATAATTTATGACCAAAGTATCAATTATTATTCCTTATTTTAGAAATTTTAATTTTTTTAAAAAAACAATAAAATCAGTATTAGATCAATCGTATCAAAATTATGAAATAATAATAATTTATGATGATCCAGAAAAAAAAGAATTAAACTTATTAAAAAAGCTAATACTAAATAAAAAAAAAATAAAATTACTTATTAATCAAAATAATATTGGTGCAGGCCCATCAAGAAATAAAGGTGTAAAAATATCAAATGGTGAATATTTAGCCTTTATAGATAGTGATGACTTATGGAAAAAAAATAAATTGAAAAAACAAATTAACTTCATGATAAGAAAAAAAATTAATATTAGCCACACATCATATTTAATAATTAATGAGAAAAATAAATTTTTATCTAGAAGAAGGGCCAAAAAAGTGTTGAATTATAAAGATTTATTAAATTCTTGTGATATTGGATTATCAACCGTGATTTTAACAAAGGGATTATTTAATAAACACAAGTTTTCTAATAATAAAACAAAAGAAGACTATTCATTGTGGTTAAAAGTTTCAAAAAAACAAGCTATATACGGTTTAAATGAAGATTTAACTAAATGGCGACGTACAAAAAAATCGCTATCATCAAATTCATTTCAAAAGCTTTTAGATGCTTATTTAATTTATAATAAACAAGAAAAATTTAACTTTTTATATTCAATATATAGAACTATAATTTTATCAATATTCTATCTTAAAAAAAATAAGTTAAAATTTAATCTAAAATGAAAACAGAAGAAAGATCGACAAAAAAACTAGATATAGCTTTAGCTGGTGAAATAAATAATTTAAAAAAACCTAATATTTTAGAATTTGGTGTTCAAATTGGCTCCTCTACTTCAAGATTTATTGAAATATGTAAAAAAAAAAATGGAAAACTATACTCCATTGATATCGATGATTGTTCTAATTTATTTAATAAGAAATTTTGGAAATTTATCCAATCTCGTGATGATGACTATAGTTATATTAATAAAAAAATTCCTTCAAAGATTGACCTAATATATTTAGACACAATTCATACTGCAAATCACGTTGAAAAAATTATTTATTTATATTTTGATAGACTTAAAGTTAATGGATTATTTTTAATAGATGATATTTCCTGGATACCCTATTTAAAAAAAAATATTTTTAATAATTTTTATTGTGAAATAAATAATAAAGAAACTTTTGATCTAATTTTAGCTATATTTAATAACAATATTAATAATATAGAGATTAAGTTTTCATTTGAAGGCACAGGAACTTGTATTATAAAAAAATTAAATAATAAAAAATTAAATAAAAAAAAAATAATTCATACAAGAGAAAAATCTATAAAGAACTTAATAAGAAAATTAATAAGAAAAATTAAATAGTTTGTGTTTTATTTTTTTTTATTAATCATTTTAACAATAGGTTTTAATGAAATAATAATAAAAAGTAAAATTTTATTAGATAATACACACTTTTCTAAACATAAAAAATTAACAATATCTTCCTTAAGAGTACCATTTAGTGCAGGATTTTTTTTAATATCATTTATTATTTTATTTAATAAAGATTTTAGTTTATTTTCTTTATTTCTTATTTTAATAATTTTTCTTTCAGGATTCTTGTCGGACATTCTTAAGAACTTCTCACCATTATTAAGATTACTAGTTCAAATCTTTGTTTCATATTTATTTGTAACATCTAATGAGGTTTTTATAACTGATTCGAGAATTAATTTTATAGATATCTTATTTAAAGATTATCAATACCTATCAACTATTTTTACAATATTTTGTATTATAGTTCTTATAAATGGCTCGAATTTTATCGACGGTGTTAATTTAAATGCTATTGGCTACTATATGGCCGTTCATTTAATGATCCTTTATATCTGCAATCATTACAACTTTGTTATTAACTTTAGTTTTTTAATTAAATTAATTTTGTTTCTATTATTTTTATTAATATTAAACATTTATAACAAAACACAATTAGGAGATGGTGGTTCTTATTTGTTGGCATTTTTTTCAGCTATCTATTTAATTATAATAGCAAATGATAACAATTTCATGTCACCCTATTTTATCATCTTGTTATTGTGGTATCCTTGTTTTGAAAACCTATTTTCTATTGTCAGAAAAATCAATCAAAATAAGAAAGTATCTAAAGCAGATAATTTACACTTACATCATTTAATTTTTATCTTTCTTAAGAAAAAAAAATTATCAAATATTAACAATCTAACAGGTTTGATAATAACTATTTATAATACTATAATATTTTTAATTAGCATTCCCTATGTGAATAACACTAAAATTATTTTAATCATTATTACGATTAATATTTTACTTTATATTTACCTATATAATAAACTAAGTACCGATTTATTAAAAAAAAGTAATTCTAATAGATAATAAAAAATTATTATCTTCCCCTAAGAGGAATTAGTATCGGAAGCAAATAAAATCCAGCTGTTTCAAACATAACTCTCTTTAATCCAAGTCTGACTTGCCATTCTACGTCGTTCATATTGAACAAAAAAGAAAAAACAATAAATAAAAAATTTAATATTCCAAAATAATAACAAATTTAAAAAAATCACCATTTTCCCTTTTATGCAGTAACATCCAAAAAACAGTTGCTATAAAAAATAAATAAATAGGAATTTCTATAAAATATATAATCATATAAAATATTTTTGTTAGTAGTTTTCTCAAATTTCATTATGATATATATATATTAATTTTTTATATTTAAAAAGTTATACTAAAAATTATATCAATCAATTAATGAAATTTTCTATTCTAATAACATCTTATAACAAGGGGCAATATTTAGAGGAGTGTATTAAATCTTGTTTAAAACAAACCAACAGAAATTTTGAAATAATTATTTGTGATAATTATTCTGATGACAACTCTGATCAAATATTTAATAGATATAAAAAAAACATTAAATTAATCAAAAAAAAAAGAGTTAGTAGTTTTTCACCTATAAATCAAATTGATGCAATTAAAGAAGGTTTCTTAAATATAAGTGGTGATATCGTATGCTTGCTAGATGCAGATGATTATTTTTTGCCAAAAAAATTAGAAATTTTACAAAACGAAATTTTAAAAAAAAATTCTCATGATGTTATTTTTGATCTACCCTTGGTTAAAAAATTTAATTATATGATTAAGTTTAAATTAAAAGATAAAAAACAAAAACATATTTGGCCCACTATTATTAATACAAGCTCAATTAGTCTGAGTAAATCTTACTTAAAAAAGTGTATAGAAAAAAACATGCTACAAAAATTTAATTTTTTAGAAATTGATTTCAGAATTAATGTGTATTCTAGATGTATAGATAAGAATTTTACAATAATTGATCATGATGTTACCGTGTATAGACAAGTAGAAGATTCTATTATGTCAAATATCAAAAAATACTCAGCAAAATGGTGGAATAAAAGATTAGAAGCGCACAAATTTATGGAAGAAGAATATAATAAAAATAACTTATTATACTTAAATAAATTAGATTATGGTGTGTCAAAAATGCTTTCAAAAATACTCAATTAAATATTGAATGAATTTATTCTTATATCTATCATTTTATACTTTTATATTATTTTCAATAGTCGGTTATGGAAATATATTTCATAAATTATTTTTTAGGAAAGAGGAAATTAATTTAGGATATCTTGGCTTTTTTGGAATATTTTTTTTATTAATAATTTCTTATACATTAAATATATTCATTCCTCTAAGTGCATATATCAACTTATTAATTTTATTAATAGGATTAGTATCTTTCTTAAATTTTTTTTATAGAAAATTTTATGAAATGAAAATTAATTTTTCTATAATTGGAACTATTTTTTTATTTTTGATTGTCTTTATTTTAAGTGCAAAAAATCATGACGATTTTCCATACTATCATTTTGCATATATTCAGCTAATTACAAAATTTTCTAACTCACTTGGATTAGGTTTGTTTAATCATGGATTTAGAACTCCATCATCAATATTTTATCTTTCATCTTTATTCTATCTTCCAAAAGCAGGATATAACCTAATTCACCTAGCACCAGTTTTCTTTTTAGGATTCGCAAATTATATTTTTATAAATAAAATTTATCTTAATCTAAAAAATAAAGAAAACTTTTATATCATATTACTTTCTTTATTATCTTTTTCATTAGTAAATATTTTCTTTTATAGAATGGCAGAACATGGAACTGATCGTTCAGCACAAATAATGATATTAATAATATTTATTGAATTATTATATCTTCTGAATCTTAAAAAGTTAGATATAAGTTTATTAAATAAAATCCTTATATTAATTATAATTACAATTTCTTTAAAGGCTTTTTATCTAATTTATATAATATTCCTTTTACCAATCTTATATTATCAAAAAGAAAAAATTTATTTTTTACTAAATTTATTTAAAAATAAAATTTTTTATATGTGTATATTTTTTTTTTTTTCTCATAATTTTAACAAATTTTTTTAATACAGGATGCTTAATCTATCCTTTAAGTATTACTTGTAATGAAAAATTAACTTGGTCAATTTCACTCCAGCAAGTTGATGCAATGAATAATTGGTATCAATTATGGTCTAAAGGAGGAGCCACTCCAAATTACGTTGTTCAAAACCAAGAGCTATATATCAAGAATTTCAATTGGGTTAATAATTGGTTCAATGTTTATTTTTTTAATAAAGTATCAGATTATCTTCTAGGTTTAATATTTTTATCACTTGTGTTTTTTTTATCTTTTTTTAATTGGAAAAATAAAAATCTTCTTTCTAAAAAAAGAGAATATCTAGTCCTTTATTTGATTATATTTATTTTATTTTGTGAATGGTTTTATAACCATCCCGCACTCAGATACGGTGGCTATCATTTAATTGCTTTATTAATTTTTTTACCATTGTCATTATTTATAGAAAAAAGAATTATATTTAACCAAAATTTAATACAAAAAGTTAATGTAATGTTAGTGATTATAGTTTTAGTTTTTTTATCAAGAAATATTTTAAGAATTAATAAAGAAATTGATGTATATAATTTTAATTTCTATCACA
>MDTF01001949.1_pt1 | contig 10353 bp, 10 predicted proteins | sample 811191 | NCBI WGS metagenome assembly MDTF01 (sample SAMN05326649, study PRJNA326480) | marine metagenome | isolation source: seawater | place: Southern Ocean | collected 2011
ATTTTTTTAATTTTTTTTCATCATATATATTTACTTTTAAACCATCTTTTCTAAGAGAATTTAATCTTTTTGCGTATTCATCTGGATGAAGAACATTCCCTGGCTCGGAAACTAAATCTTTTGCATAAAAAGTTCCTTCTTCCAAAGCTTTGAATTTTAATTGATTTTGAAATGAAGGTTTATTTTTATTTCCCAGTACATTTATAGAGATAAGTCTTGTATCTTTTTTTGTTTTATATTTATTGAATTCATAAGATCTTAATTTTAGTCCATGAAGAAAAAGGCCAATAAAATTTTCATGTTTACTAACTATGCTATCAGAGTTTATAAAGTATTCACTATTTTTCCCATAGTTTATGCGTCCATAAAATTCAGCACCTAAATTTTCTATATCAAAGCTCTTTAACTCTTTTTTGATAGAAATTAAGACTATTTTTTTTTTAGAATTAACTTCAAAAACAAATAAGTTTTTTTTAAAGTCGTTGGTTTTTAATAAGTCATTTATGTAAGAAAATTCTAAATTTGTAAGATATTTTTTTAGACCGATGATATTATATTTTTCATCGGCAAAAAGAACCAGATTGGCTGGAGATTTGCTACTTACTTTATTTGAATAGTTAATTTTAACAGGCATAAATTTATTAATACACTCAATGGAATTTGAATGGTATATATGTCCAAATATATCCGATTTCAATGGAAAAATTAATCATTTAGATCAACTGTAGATTGAGTTTTAATTGAAGTTGCTTTAGATATACATCAGATTTTAATGCTTAAAAACAAAATTTATAAGTACCTAGCGCAAGAAGTTCTCAGAAATTTTTTTATTATTTTATTAACTTTTACTGTAGTGGCATGGACTGTTAGGGCGGTCAATTTTCTAGATTTAATGGTCGAAGACGGTTATGCTTCCAACATATATTTCAAATATACATTTTTAAATATAAGCAGTATTGCGTCTAAATTTATCCCCCTTTCATTTTTATTATCTTTAGTTATTTCTATTTTAAAGTTTGAAAGACAAAAGGAACTATTAATTTTGTGGACATCAGGGCTGAATAAAATAAAAGTTGCAAATATTTTTTTACTAATATCTATTTTTTTAGCTTTGTTACAGATTTTGCTGTCATTAATTATAAATCCATACCTATTAAATAAATCTAGATTTTTGTTAAAAGAGACACAATTATCAAAAATTAGTTCTGTGATTAAAACAAATGATTTTACAGACACTTTTGAGGGTGTAACTTTTTACGTAAAAGGAAAAAATTCACAGAATGTGATGGAAAATATATTTATCAAGGATGTAAACGGCACCTTAAGTTCTTTTACTAATAATAGTGCAAAATCAAATGATTCAATTATAATTGCAGAAACTGGTTACGCGATAGGTAAAAAGTTAATTTTATTCAATGGTACAATTCAAACAATGAATCAGGAAAAACAAATTAAAAATTTTAATTTTAAGAAGACAGAATTAAGTGTCGCTAATTTTCTTACCAGGACAATAGTGATACCAAAATTACAAGAAACTTCTTCCTTAAAACTAATGAAGTGCTTGATGAAAAAAAATAAAAAGCAATATTTAGAAAATTGTCCATTTAAAAATAGTAATGAAGAAGTGGTAAATACTCTCTCGAGGCGTTTAGGGCTACCTTTGTACTTGCCTTTAATTTCAATAATATCTTCTTTTTTATTAATTTATAAAAAAGAGAAAAAAAATATTTTTTTAAAAAAATATTTCATATTTTTAATTGGATTTACAATTTTAGTTTTAGCTGAAATGTTTTTAAAATATACTGGTTTCTCATTGAGAAATTTTATTTTATATTTTTCATTTCCAATAGTGTTGTTTGTTATTTTATATTTTTTTCTTATAAAAAATATTTTTTATGAGAGAAGACTTTAGTGAGCAATATAATTAATAGATATTTAGTTATTAATTTTTTTAAAATAGTTTTTAATACTATTTTAATTTTTTTGGCATTAGGAATTTTATTAAATTTATTTGAAGAAATTGAATTTTTTAAAAATTTAAATGCATCAGTATCGCTACCATTTATTTTATCACTATCATATGCACCAACTTTAATTCTAGAGTTACTTCCGTTTATAATCTTTTTATCTTCAATGTTTTTTTTTTTACATTTAAAATCTAACAAAGATCTGCTTTCAATAAAAATTTTTGGGTTTTCTAATGTGCGTATTATATTAATTCTATCTTCTTTTGCCTTTCTATTTGGTGTTTTTGTTCTACTTGTTGTTAATCCTATTACTTCTGTCCTTATTAAATTTTATGAGGTTGAAAAAGCTCTACATTCTAGAGATGTTGATCATTTAATTTCAATTAATAAAAACGGTGTTTGGATAAAAGAAATTAACGATTCAGGATATGCAATTATAAATGCCCAGAAACTTAAAAACAATAATTTAGATAAAGTTTCTGTCTATGTCTTCGACACAGAAAACAAAATGGTGAAAAGAATTGAATCTGATACAGCAATAATTACAAATAATCCCTGGAAAATGAAGAATGTTACAATTTATGACCTCAAGGAAGGTGTTACAAAAACTAGTCTTGATAATTTCGATTTTAAAACTGATAACGTATTAGATAAAATTAACTCTTTGTATAGAAATCTAAATACTATCTCTTTTATTAATCTGGTTGTTAATTACTCAAAATTAAATGAAAAAGGTTATTCAAAAAAGATACTAAATGAGAAAATTAATAGGTTCATCTCTCTACCAATTTTTTTATTTTTAATGGTGGTTTTAGCAGGTATATTTACTATTGGATCTTTAAATGTTAAACCAAATTTTTATTATATTATAGTCTCTGTATTTATATCTGTTTTTATTTACTATTTTAAAGATTTATCTATCGCGCTGGGGCAAACTGAAAAAATTAGTTTAGGCTTGTCTGTTTGGATGCCTATAATTGTAGTAGGTCTATTTTGTTCAATTGGAGTTATACAAATAAATGAAAAATAATATCTTTTATCTTTTTTTTACATTTTTTTTCCTTTTTTTTATAACTTTATCTGCTGATGAGTTGGAAGTTAACTCATCTAAAATACAATATAATAATGCCAATAAAATTACAACTTTTGAAGGTAATGTACGTTCAGAAGATAAAAAAGGAAATCAACTTTTTTCAGAGTATGCAAAATACAACAAAGTTATAAATTTATTTGAAACAAATGGAGAGACAAAAATCATAACTTCTGGTGGTTATGAAATTTTAAGTAGTAATGTTTTTTTAGACAACAAGAGTAAGAAAATATATTCAAATTACAAAACTCAAATTACTGACTTAGATGGTAATAAAATTTTTGTTGATATGTTTGACTATTCAATTTTAACTAGTATTTTTTTTTCTAAAGGAAATATTAAAATTTTAGATATCAACAATAATAATTATAATTTTTCTGAAATCTATATTGATGAAAAAAAAAAGAAAATTATTGGTTCCGATATAAAAGCTTTTTTAAATCAAGAGAGTATCTTGATCAATAAAAAAAATGAACCTAAGTTTTTTGCTAACACAATGTCGCTATTTAAAGATGTAAATACATTTGAAAAAGGTGTTTTTACGTACTGTAAAAATCGAGAAGGTGATAAATGCCCGCCATGGGTTTTGCAATCAAAGAAAATAAAACACGATTTAGCTAAGAAAACTATTTTTTATGAAGATGTTGTTTTAAAGGTTTATGATTTTCCAATATTTTATTCACCTAAATTTTCTCATCCGGATCCGACTGTTAAGCGTAGATCAGGACTTTTAGCACCTTCACTTACGAGTAGTAATAGTTTGGGTTCAGCTTTTGCCATTCCTTATTTTTTTAATATTGCAAACGATAAGGATCTTACTTTTACACCTAAATTATACCTTAATGAGAATCCGGTTTTTTTAGGTGTATATAAGCAGGCTTTTAAGAATTCTTTTCTGACTGTAGATGCTGGGTATACGAAAGGATACAAAAAAACGAGTCTCAAAAAAAGTAGCGGGGGCAGATCTCATTTTTTTAGTAATTTTAACATAGATTTAATTAATGAAAAAGAAAAATTTAGTACCCTTGAACTAAAAACACAAAAAGTTTCAAATGATACTTACTTAAAGGTCCACGATATCAATACTGAGCTAGTGGATGCATCACAAAATATATTGAAAAATACAATTGACTACCAATACCAGAATAAAGATTTTTTTTTCGTTATGACACCTGGTTATTTTGAAGACACTGATAAACTTGGGCACCTAAGACATGAGTATTTACTCCCTATAAATATCGAAAAAAATCTTATGTCTAATGAAAAATATGGATTTGTAGATCTAGACTCAAATATTAAAATTAGAAATTATGATACAAACAAAAAAAGTAATTTTTTAGTAAATAATTTTAATTGGAAATCAAATAAATGGTTAAACAAATTAGGTATTGAAAACTATTTTGAGGGATTAGTAAAAACTGTAAATTATAAGGCTGAAAATACTGATAAATATAAAAATGAAAATTCTAACGCAGAAGCCAACGCTGCTTTAGGTTATTTTGCAAAATTAGGTTTATATAAAAATGATATTGCAAACAATAATTTCTATACTTTAACCCCTAAATTTCTCTTACGATACGCACCGGGACATATGAGAAAAATAGATGGTGGAAGGCTCAATTATGGAAATGTGTTTAACTTGAACAAGACTAATGAATTCGATGTAATTGAAAGTGGCTTAAGCTCATCCATAGGTTTTGAATACAAAAAAAACAAACTAGAAAAGAATAATGTTATTGGAGACGAAACATTCTCTTTCGCAGCTGCACAGGTTATTAGCGAAAAAGAAAATATGGATATTTCATCTAGAACTTCTCTAGAACAACGTTTTTCAGATGTTGTTGGTGTGGTAGATTATAAGATTAATGATAAAATGGATTTAAGTTACAACTTTTCTATTGACCAAAATTATAAAGATTTAAATTATAATGAAATTCGATCCGACTTTAAATTTGATGATACAAAATTTAACATAAGCTATCTTCAAGAAAAAAAACATATTGGAGATCAGGAGCAGGTAAAATATGGATTTGATTTTAAAATAAATAACTCATCTGAATTAAGTTTCAAATCAAAAAGAAATCTATTAACAAGTTCTGCTGAATTTTATAATTTAAGTTATAATTATATTAATGATTGTTTAAAAGCAGGAGTTGCTTACCGAAGAGAATTTTATACAGACAGGGATGTAGAGCCAGAAAATACTTTAATGTTTACAATATCTATAATTCCTTTCGCCCAAATTAATAGTCCAGATATAACTAAATGAAAAATATAAATTTTATTAATTTTTTTTTTCTTTTATTCTTTAATACTTTTGTATTTTTAAACGTAGAAGCTAATATTGAGAATAAGATAATAGTAAAAGTTGGAAACATAATACTAACTTCAACAGATCTCAAAAATGAAATTATAACAAACCTGGTATTAAAGAAAAAAGAGATTAATCAAGTTAATATAAATTCAATGAAGAACTTTGCTATTAAAAGTTTGATTAGCAAAACAATTAAAAGAATAGAAATTAATAGATATGAAATAAAAGATTTTAACAAAAAAGACTTATATAAATATCTTGATAGTGTGGCTGGAAGTTTTTCTACGAATAAAAATGGGTTAAAAAAAATTTTTATATCTAACAAAATAAGCTATGATTTGCTTTCACGTAATAAAGAAACTGAGCTCCTTTGGAATACTTTAATTTATCAGCTTTACAGAGACCAAATTAATATAAATATAGTGGAAGTGGAAAATGAAATTAAGATAATTAAAGAAGATAAAAATGAAGAAGATATAAAAAAATTAAAAGAAAAAATTTTACGAGTAAAAAAACAAGAAAAATTAAACTTATTTTCTAGATCTCATTTCTCAAATTTAGAAAATACAATTACAATAAATTTTCAATGAAGAAAATGATAGGCCTAGTAGCAGGTGAGCCAAATAGTATTAACTCTGAAATAATTATTAAAGCTTGGAAGAAAATAGATAATAAAGCAAAAATATTTATTATCGGGAATTATTTACTAATAAAAAAACAAATGCACGAAATGAATTTACAAATACCATTGGCGCAAGTTGATAGGTTTGAAGATATTATAGAAAAGAAAAAACTTAATATAGTGAATATACCCTTAGATTTTAATTCTGCTTTGAAAATAAATGAAAAAAATAAAAAAAAATATGTGCTCCGCTGTTTAGATTTAGCTCACAAACTAGCATTAAAGAAGAAGATTAAAGGCTTTATCAATGCTCCAATTGATAAAAAAGTTTTTAATAATAAATATTTAGGTGTAACTGAGTATCTTGCATCTAAAAATAAAGTTAAAAATAGGGAGGTTATGATGATATACAATAAAAAATTATCTGTTGTACCCCTGACAACTCATTTAGAAATTAAAAATGTTACTAATAAAATTAAATTTAGTTTAATCAAAACAAAAATTTTAATTCTTAATAAATACTACTTTCAGTTATTTAAAAAAAAACCACGGATAGCAATTTTAGGTTTAAATCCACATAATAGTGAAAATAGAACTAGTTCAATTGAAAATAAGATAATTACTCCGGCTGTAAATAGATTAAAAAAATTAAATATCAACATTAAAGGACCCTTCCCTGCTGACACTGCTTTTGTTGATCAAGATAAAAATATTTATGATGTAATAGTCGGTATGTACCATGACCAAGTATTAACACCTTTCAAAACACTTTATAAATATGATGCTATTAATATTACATTAGGATTAAATTATTTGAGAGTTTCACCGGACCACGGTATTGCTAAGGATATAATAGGTTTAAATAAAGCAAACCCTCAAAGTTTAATTAGTGCAATTAATTTTTTAGAAAGAATTAATGATTAAAGCAAAAAAATCTTTAGGTCAAAATTTTCTAATTGATAATAATATTATAAATAAAATTATAGAATTGTCAGACATACCTAATAATAATATTATTGAAATTGGTCCAGGCACAGGCAACTTAACAAAAAAAATTATCAAAGAAAAACCCAAAAGTTTAACACTAATAGAAAAAGATAAAAAACTAGCACATAATTTAAAAAGTGAATTAAAAGATTGTAAAATTTTAAAAATCTTTAATGAAGATATTTTGAAGTACGAATTGGAAGAGTCGTTAAAAGTAAACTCTATTATAATAGGGAACTTGCCCTATAATATTTCCTCACAAATATTAGCCAAACTGATAAAGTTTAAAAAATGGCTCCCTAAATATAAAAAATTGATTTTAATGTTTCAAAAAGAAGTTGCTGATAAGATATTAGCCAAAAAGGGCACTTCATCTTTTGGAAGGATCACTATACTTACTAACACTAGACTGAAAGTTACTACTCACTTTAATGTTTCTGAAAATTGTTTTTTTCCTGTACCAAAAGTTAAATCTACAGTTTTAGTATTTGAGCCTGTAATAAATAATTATTTTAAAGTTAAGAATATTTCTAATCTAGAAAAGGTTACTCATACATTTTTTTCAAGAAAAAGAAAAATGATCAATAAAGCTTTTAAACATCTATTTAAAAAACCAAAAAAAACCGCTGAAGAAATTGGTATCGATTTAAGTTTACGTCCAAATCAACTTACTAACGAAGAATATTTTAAAATTACAGAGATTTTTGAGGCAAATAAAGATAGCTAGTTCTTAGCTGATAAAATAATTTTTTCTATTTGTGAAAAACAGTGTTCTAAGTTATCGTTCACGATAACATAATCATAATCTGACCAATGAATAATGTCGTTGTCATAAGCTTTTAATCTTTCTAAAATTACATCGTGTTTATCTTGATTTCTTTGAATTAGCCTACTTCTTAGCTCTTCTTTATTTGGAGGCACCAAATATATCTTGATAAGATTGAGCTCTTTAAATTTTGATAATTGTTGAGTTCCTTGCCAGTCAATATCAAATAAAATATTATTATTTTTTAAAAGTGTGTTTACTGAATTCCTAGAGGTTCCATAATAATTATCAAATATTTTGGCATGCTCGTAAAATTCACCATTTACGATTTTTTGTCTAAACTCTTCATTGTTTATAAAAAAATAATCTACACCTTCAACCTCATTGGATCTTGGTTTTCTAGTAGTGTGGGAAACTGATATTTTGAAATCTTGATATTTTTGTTGTATTTTTTTCGTTAACGTAGTTTTTCCAGCTCCTGACGGTGAAGATAAAATAATCATTATACCGCCACTTCCAGAGGTCATATCACTCCAAAATTATAATCAACTTTAACTAGCTGGTTTACTTTCAATAAATTTAATTGCATCACCAACAGTTAATATTTTTTCTGCTTCACTGTCTGATATTTCTGAGCCAAACTCTTCTTCAAATGCCATAACTAGTTCTACTGTATCTAAACTGTCTGCTCCCAAATCATCTATAAAACTTGCTTCGTTTGTAACTTTTTCCTCCTCAACACCAAGGTGATCTGCTACTATTTTTTTTACTTTTTCACTTACATCTGACATTTAAATTCCTATATTTCGTTTAATGGTAAAATTCGTTATTAGATTAATATAAATAATTGTCAAGCCATATACATGCCTCCATTAACATGTAAAGTTTCCCCTGTTATATATTCTGACATGTCTGATGCCAAAAAGGCAGCAGAGTTAGCAACATCTTGGCCGGTTCCTAGATCTCCCCTTGGTATTTTATTAATAAGCATCTTTCTGAACTCTTCATTAATTTTATCTGTCATCTCAGTTTTTATAAAGCCTGGAGAAATACAGTTAATATTTATATTTTTTTTGGCATATTCAATTGCTAAACTCTTTGAAAATCCAATAATACCTGCCTTAGAGGCTGCGTAATTTGCTTGGCCAAGATTGCCTGTGTGAGCAACAATGGAAGTGATGTTTATAATTTTTCCTTGTTTGTTTTTTAACATTTTTTTTATTGAATGTTTGCACATTAAAAAAGTTGAAGTTAAGTTTATATCAACTACTTTTTTCCAATTTTCGTCTGATAGTCGTATTGAAATATTATCTAGTGTAATGCCTGCATTATTAATCAGAACATCAATTCCTTCTAGTTCCGAGTGACAGGTGTTTATAAATTCTTCTATCTTGGAATGCTCATTTAATTTAAATTGTTTAATTTTAATATTTTTGAATTCACTTTTTAGCTTGTCTAATTTATCTTGATTAGTTCCTGTTGCTAAAATGACAGAACCCAGTTCATTAAATTTTTTGACTAAACTGTTTCCAATTCCACCTGTAGCTCCAGTAATTAAAATTTTTTTGTTTTTAAGATTCATTGTTCAAGTTCTTAATATCATCTATTGAATTAATACTAAAGGAATTACTGTCAGGCAATATTCTTTTAATTAGTCCTGTTAAAACTTTGCCAGGACCAATTTCTATAAAATTATTAATTTTCTTCTCGCTCATAAAAAGCACACTTTCTCTCCACCTAACTTTTGAATATATTTGCTGAAACAATAATTGCTTTATTTCATTCGTGTCATCTATAGGGGCTGCTGTTACATTGGCTACAATTTCATAATCTGGTTTTTTAAAATTTACGCTATTAATTTTATCTTTCATTTTATTTGCTGCAGGCTTCATTAATGAACAGTGAAAAGGTGCGCTAACAGGTAATGCAATGCATTTTCTTTTAATATTTTTTAATATTTTTTTTAATTCTTCGATAGCTTCTATGTTGCCACTAACAATAGTCTGACCTTGAGCGTTATCATTTGCAATTTCACAAACTCCTATTTTTTTAACTTGTAGTATATAACTGTTGATCTCATCGATACCCGAACCAAGAATTGCAATCATACCCCCTTTTCCAGGTGGTACAGCTTCCTGCATAGATTTGCCTCTTTCAAACAATAAGTGTAAAGCGTCTTCAAAACTTAATGAGTTGGCACAAAGCAAGGCGCTATATTCACCAAGCGAATGTCCTGCGAAATACTTTGCTTTCTTTAAATCAAAATTAAATTCATTTTTTAAAACTGTGAAGATAGAATAGCTTACTACAAGTATTGCTGGCTGAGTATTTTGGGTAAGCTTAAGTTCGTGTTCTGGGCCATCTAATATAGTTTTTGAAATTTTAAACTTTAATACGTCATCAGCTTCAGCAAATATTTTTTTAACATCAGGAAAATTATTGTAAAATTCGGATCCCATGCCTACTATTTGAGAACCTTGACCTGGAAATAATATAGCTTTCATTTATATAGATGGCTTTTTATATCATTATTAGTATTGAATTGACGTATTTATAATAGTATAAAACCCTTCTTTTAATAAATAAACAATTAATGATTGCTAAATG
>MDTF01006817.1_pt1 | contig 10352 bp, 9 predicted proteins | sample 811191 | NCBI WGS metagenome assembly MDTF01 (sample SAMN05326649, study PRJNA326480) | marine metagenome | isolation source: seawater | place: Southern Ocean | collected 2011
AAAGTATTTTTCTTTGGTTGATAATAACCGGGGAAAAGGCATTTTAAGGGAATGCCCAAAAGGAGAGAAAAGGATTAATGTTGCAAATATAGGGCACTGTAATTAATCAGGCGTTTAAAACAATGTGCAGTTTTTAATAATTGATTGTTAATTAAAAAGTTTTTGTTGAATGATTTCAGGCTGAATTCTTGATACAATCTTTTTTCTTTGTCCAAAATTTGAAGGTATGAATGTTTTGGTTCTTGGCTCTGGTGGAAGAGAGCATGCAATTGCAGATAAGCTTAAGAATAGCGATAGTGTAACTAATGTTTTTATTGCACCAGGTAATGCAGGTACTTTGAGTGTAGGTGAGAATATAGCTGTATCTGTAAACGATTTTGATGCTATCAAGGAAATCGTACTTTCAAAGTCGATAGAAATGGTAGTAGTTGGCCCTGAAGATCCACTTGTAAATGGTATTGTAGATTATTTCGAAGCTGACTCTCAACTAAACGAAATCGCAATTATTGGTCCTTCTAAAGAAGCTGCTCAGCTTGAAGGGTCAAAAGATTTTGCTAAAGTCTTCATGGAAAACCACCAAGTTCCAACTGCACAATACAAAACATTTACCTCTAATAACATTGAAGCGGGCTATTCCTTCCTTGAGTCGCTTAAAGCCCCTTATGTTCTTAAAGCTGATGGATTAGCTGCAGGAAAGGGAGTTTTAATAATTGATGATTTAGAAGAAGCCAAGTCGTCTTTGGCAGATATGCTTTTGAACGAAAAATTTGGAGCGGCTAGTTCTCAGGTTGTGATTGAAGAGTTTTTGAGCGGAATTGAATTATCAGTTTTTGTTTTGACAGATGGAAAAGATTATTTGATTCTTCCTGAAGCCAAAGATTATAAACGAATTGGAGAGGGTGACACGGGTTTGAATACAGGTGGTATGGGCGCTGTTTCACCTGTTCCTTTTGCTCAAGGTGATTTCCTTAAAAAAGTGGAAGATCGTGTTGTTAAACCAACGATTGAAGGATTTAAGAAAGAGAATTTCAACTACAAAGGTTTTGTGTTTATCGGTTTAATGAATGTAGATGGAGACCCTTACGTAATTGAGTACAATGTAAGAATGGGTGATCCTGAAACTGAAGTTGTAATGCCTCGCGTAAAATCAGATTTAGGAGATTTATTTCTTAAAACATTCAATCAAAAATTAGGCGAATCAACTTTAGAAATAGATCCGCAATTTGCAACAACCGTTATGTTGGTTTCTGGCGGATATCCAGAATCATACAACAAAGGGTTTGAAATAACTGGTTTAGATAAAACCGAAGGATCTCATGTTTTTCACGCTGGAACTACAGTGAAAAATGATTCCGTGGTAACCAATGGAGGAAGAGTAATAGCAATTACTTCTAAAGGAGATATGATGCAGGATGCTTTGAATAAAAGTTTTAAAAATGCTGAAGTGATTGATTTTGAAGGGAAATACTACAGAAAAGATATAGGATCAGACTTGAAATAAAGTCAGGATTTATCCAAAACAAAAAAGCGGAACGTTTAGATAAACATTCCGCTTTTTTTGTGGTGATGGACAGAATCGAACTGCCGACACAAGGATTTTCAGTCCTTTGCTCTACCAACTGAGCTACATCACCTCTTTGTAAGGGATGGCAAAAGTAAAAGAATCTTCGAATATCCAAATAGAAAAATCAAAATCTTCTAAATTTTTCAATGGAAGGGTTAAATTTGCCAACAATGAATCTAGCTTTAGATATCGGAAACACAGCTGTTAAAGCAGCTTTTTTTAAGGATGGAGAAATTTTCCATTTTAAAAGAATGTCGCTTGACGATAGTATCAAAACACTTTCTTTAATGATCGCTGAAAGTCCTGTTAAACAGGTTGTGATTTCTGATGTAACCGGAAATGCTACTGACTTAATTGATTGGCTAGAGATGCAAACCAAGGTTTTGGTAGTTGATTTCGAAACAAAAAAACCTATTCAGTCAGAATATAAGAGCAAAACCTTAGGGAGTGATCGTATCGCTCTTGCATGTGGCGCTTGGAATGAAAGCAATGAGCACGCTTCTTTGGTATTGAGTCTTGGTACTTGTTTAACTGCCGATTGGATTAATAGCGCTGGAGTTTATCTTGGAGGTTCTATTTCTCCTGGTGTTCGCATGAGATTTAACTCGTTACATAATTTTACGGGTAAATTACCGTTGTTAGAGCCTGAAGAAAGTTGGCAACTAATGGGAAGCACCACTCATGATAGTATTATGTCGGGAGTAATGAACGGAATATTGCTAGAAATGAATGGAATTATCGATCAATTTAACGCTTCAAACCCCAATGGAAAGGTATTTCTGACTGGTGGAGACGCAAATTGGTTTGTAGATGACCTTAAAAATCCCATTTTTGCGGACAATTTTTTATTACTGAAAGGTTTAAACCAAATTCTTGAGTACCAAAATAAGTTATAAGCTCGGTGTAGTTATTGTCGCACTACTTGGCTGTTTCACAGTTCAAGTTAAAGGGCAATCCACAATTAATTCACCCTATTCATTTTTCGGAATAGGTGACTTGTATTCAGATGGACTGGTGAAAAACTTATCCATGGGAGATACAAAATATGCAATTTTTGATGCTTTTCATGCTAATCCAGCAAACCCAGCTTCATATTCTTCTCTTGAGACAACAACATTTAATGTAGCATTCAACGTTCAATCCAATAGACTAAGCTCTGATAATGTAGATCAGCGATATGATGAGTTTGGTCTAAGGTACTTTAGTCTAGGGTTGCCAGTAGCAAAAAGATTTGGCCTAGCACTAGGGTTAACGCCTGTTAGTAGGATTGGATATAACATAAGTAATGTTTCAGTTGTAGAAAATGAAGTAATTGAAAGCTCATACACTGGAAGTGGTGGGGTGAGTAAAGTATACATTGGCGGTTCATACAGCATAGTCAAAGACAGTTTACAGACATTAAGCTTAGGAGGGAATCTTGGTTACTATTTTGGTCCAATCCAAAATACCAGATATGTAGAGTTTCCTAATAATACTTCTGCTTATACTTCATACGTTAATTCTAGAGAAAACGTAAGCGATTTAAGATATACACTTGGACTTCAGTACAGAAGAAATATTTCTAGATTGTTGACTTCAAAACAACACTTAGAAAGATATATCTCCGTAGGTGGATCCTACAATTTTGCAGGAGATATGAATACCCGAAGAGAGTATTTTGCTACGTCTTTAAGTGGATCAGCAATTAGAGATTCCGTTTCGTTTATACGAGACACAGGAGCTATATATATTCCTGAAAAATGGGGTGCAGGTATCACTTTTGAATTACATAATAGTGAAACTAATAGAAGGCTATTACTTGCGGCTGATTATGAATTTTCTCCATGGAGTCAAATGGAAAAATTTGATGAAAATCAAAACTTAAATGATGCTTGGCAGTCATCATTTGGTATTGAGTTTTTCCCTGATGATGAAGCAACTAGAGGCTTTTTGAAGATGATGCGATATCGTGCTGGATTTCGATATGGGCAATCGTATTATAAAGTTCAAGAACAAGACATTAATTATTATGGCATAAGTTTTGGACTAGGACTACCACTAGTGAAGTCAAGATCTGCTCAACGTTTCTCTTCTTCAATAAACTTAGGGGTTGAATATGGGCAGAGAGCATTTGATAACACTGGGTTAATAGACGAACAATTTACCACATTTACGGTTGGTATAACTTTGAGCCCCGGATTTTGGGATAAATGGTTTGTCACTAAAAAAATTGAATAACTCGATCAATAAATAAATCTAAAAATGAAAGTTAGATTAACATTACTTGCGATAGCCGGATTATTTTTAGGCAGTAATGCATTTGCACAAAAAGATTTTGGAGCTACACCTGAGGATAGTACTAAGTGTGTGGAGTCTATTTCTCTTTACTCAGAATATTACAAACAAGATGCATTTTCAGATGCGTATCCATATTTAGTTGATGCAATTGAAATTTGTCCAAAAGCATCTAAAAACCACTACATCAAAGGTGTGAACATCGTTCGTGCACTTTTGAAAGATGCCAAAGACGAAACTCGTGAAGCTGAGCTATTAGATACTCTAATGTGGGTTTATGATATGCGTGCTGAAAGCTTTGGACAAAAAGGTTATGTATTGGGTCGTAAAGGAACTGATATGTTGCGTTACGGTAAAGCAGCAAAAGCATATGATGCATACCTTATCCTTAAAGAAGGTTTTGAGTTGAGTCAGAACGAAACTGAGGCTGGTGCATTAGCGGGATATTACCAAGCAGCTTACTATTCTGTTGCAACTAAGAAATTAGATAAGGCAGTACTTTTAGAAATGTATCCGAGTTTAGCAGCTGTTTTGTCTTATCAAAAAGCTCAAAACGGTGGAACATTAAGCAAATCATACGCTGCAGCAGAAAAACAGATTAATGATATATTTAGTAAAGTAGCTTCTTGTGAAGATTTAGTAGAAATTTATACGCCTAAATTTGAGGCGAATAAAACAGATCAAGAAGTTTTATCTCAAATCATGGAATTGTTTGAAAAACGTGGTTGTACTGAAGAAGATTTATTCTTAAACGCATCTATTGAAGCGGATAAAGTAATGCCAAGCGCTACTGCTAAATTAAGTATTGGTGCAGCATTGATTAAAAGAGAAAGATTTTCAGAAGCTATTGGTTATTTAAATGACGCTGCTAGCTCAGCTTCTTCAAATGAAGATAAAGAAAAGGCTTATTTGTATTTAGCCAAAGCACAGTTAGCAACTAAAAATTACCCAGCTGTTAAATCTGCAGCTTTAAAATTGTTGCAAGTTAATCCTAATAGTGGTGAAGCTTACTTCTTAATTGGAGATGCTTACTTCTACGGTTCATCTAGTGTTGGTGAAAACGACTGTGAGAAAAACGGAGGTAAATGGGCTTCAATTTCAAAATACTACAGAGCTAAAGAATTAGATTCTTCATTAGCTGAAAGAGTAAACGGAAGAATTGGTGCTGTTACTTCAAGATACCCAACTAAAGAAGATTGTTTCTTCTATGGTATTACAGACGGGCAATCAATTACTGTTGGTGGATGGATCAACGAAACTGTAACGGTTAAAACACAATAATCCGTTGTAAGTGATTTCAATATCTAAATACATTTTAATGAGCATCTCGGTTTTTTCGATCGGGATGCTTTTTTCTTGTAGTAACTCTAAACAAGATATTGAGCGTATCACCTTTACTGAAGATTTTCCTGATGAAACCACTAAAGAGGCTACTATTTACTACAGCGATTCTGCAAAAATTAAAGCCATCTTAAAAGCGCCAGTTATAGATAGGTATACGGCTACAGCAGATCCATATAACGAGTTTCCTGAAGGAATAGATGTTGTTTTTTATAACGACTCTGGAACAGTAGAAAATACCATTACGTCTAACTATGCTAAGCATATGGTAGAGCAAAAATGGATGGAAGCACAGACAAACGTCATTGTAACCAATAAAGATGGAGATCAGTTAAACACTGAGCAACTTATTTGGGATCAAGCTAAACAAACTATTTTCTCGGAGGAATTTGTGAAAATCACCACCAAAGAAGAAATTATATACGGAGATGGTTTTGAATCAAACGAAAACTTTACTCAGTATAGAATTAAGCATATTAAAGGAATTATTAGCGTAGAAGAAGATGAAAGCGTACAATAGAATAATGGAATACTTCTGGTTGTTTGTGGCTATAACTTCAGCTGCACTAGGCATTTTCATGACTTTCGAACACAGCTGGGAAGATGGTAAATACTTCTACATCGCAACTGCTATGTCTACGCTATTATATCTCATGAGAAGATTTTATAGAAAGACTGTTGAAAGACAATCGAAAGATGGTGAATGATTTTTCTATTTTTGAAAATTGTCAGCGCATACATTAAATGGACTCAAGCCATATACCGGTCATAATTCTATCACTACTCTTATCCGCATTTTTTTCGGGAATAGAAATCGCATTCGTATCAGCCAACAAACTTAAAGTTGAGCTCGACAAGAAGATAGGGATTATTCCAGCAAGAATATACAGCTACTTCATGAAGCATCCATCAAGGTTTATCACAACCATGTTGATGGGGAACAATATCGCGTTGGTTATATACGGTATTAAAATGGGAGACATGCTCGATCCTACATTTGCAGCATTTATCCCTAATCAAGTAGCAGCTTTATTGGTTAAAACAATTGTTTCTACCATTATCATTCTTGTAACGGCCGAATTTTTACCGAAAACATTATTTCAAATTAACCCTAATAGGGTGTTGCAGGTTTTTTTCATTCCTGTTACAATCGTTTACTATGCCTTGTATCCGCTGGTGTGGTTTGTTACCGAATTATCAGATTTTATATTAAAAGTGGTGCTCCGTGTTCCACCAGAAGAGCAGCAACCTATTTTTGGAATGGTTGATTTAGATCACTTTGTGAGAGAGGCGACTTCCAATGCTGATGAAGATGACGAAATAGAAAATGAGATACAAATCTTTCAGAATGCCTTAGATTTTTCAAGTGTAAAGGCTAGAGATTGTATGATTCCGAGAACGGAGATCGTTTCTTTTGAGTTAGAAGACGATATTGATGAATTAAGACAAGAGTTTATTAATTCTGGGCTTTCTAAAATTGTAATCTACCGAGATAACATTGATAATGTAATTGGATACGTTCACTCAGCTGAACTTTTTAAAAAGCCTGAAGCTATTAAAAATGTTTTGCTTCCAATTTCTATTGTTCCTGAAACAATGGCTGGAAGTGAAGTTTTGGAATTGTTGATTAGCCAAAAGCGAAGCATGGCAATTGTGGTAGATGAGTTTGGAGGTACTTCAGGTTTGGTTACAATGGAGGATGTTGTTGAAGAAATCTTCGGTGAAATTGAAGATGAACATGACAAAGAAACCCTTACAGAGTTTCAAATAGATGAAGATACCTTTAAATTTAGTGCTCGTTTAGAGGTAGATTACTTGAATGAAGAATATAAATTAGATCTTCCTGAAAGCGATGAATATGAAACGCTTGCAGGACTGATTATCAGTAATCACGAGAGTATTCCTGAAGAAAAAGAGCGAATTGAGGTAGAAAATTATGCCTTTGAAATCCTTGAAGTATCTGATAGAAGGATAGAATTAGTGAAACTAATCAAAACCTCAGATAATTAAGCATTTCTCAATTCCAAAGCGAGTTGTATATTCGCACCCCACAAGTTTTAAGAGACTTATAATACAATGGCAGTAATTGGAAAAATTAGAAAGCAATCAACGTTCTTGTTAATTGCTATCGGTGGAGCTTTAATGTTGTTCGTTTTAAACGATCTACTTACTGGTAACTCCTCTATTCTTAGTAATGGTCAACCTGAAATAGGAGAAATAAATGGCACCAAAGTAACCGCAGCTGAATTTGAGCAGCGTTTACAGTATGCTACTTCTGTACAGTTTCCAAATGGAGCAGTAAGTGAGCAAGATAAAAATCGTTTGCGCGAACAAGTATGGGCAGAATTAATCCGTGAATACGTTTATGTTCCACAATACGAAGCTTTAGGTATTGGTGTTAGTGATGACGAGTTATTCGATATCATCAAAAACGACCCTAACAATTCATTTGTAAGACAGTATTTTACAAATCCTCAAACTGGTCAATTGTTTGAGCCATTTCAATCGCCAACTGGTGGTGTAAATGGACAAGCAGTTATGAATTACTTCAAGCAAGTTTTAACAGCTGATCCAAATCAAGATGAGCAAGCTGCTAGTGCTAGAGTATCTTATGAGATGTTCAAAAAGAATCTTCGTGAGACATTGGAAGATGATAAGTACAATACTTTAGTATCAAAAGGTTTGTATGTTCCTTCAACTCAAGTAGCAATCTTGAATGCCGAAAAAACTAAAAAAGTAACTTTCAACTACGCGCTTCAGTATTACAACTCACTTTCTGATGAAGAATTTGAACCATCAGAATCTGAAATGAAGTCTTATTACACCGAGCACAAAAGCGAAGCTGTTTATCAGCAAAGTGAAGATGTTCGTTCATTAGATTACATTGTAGTTAATGTTGATATTACACCTGAAGATGTAGCTCGCACACGTGAAGAGTTAGAATCTTTGAAAACAGGGTTTGAAACATCTAAAGACGATACATTATATATCAGCGAGTCTGGTGATACTCCTTTCAATTTTAAATGGGTAACTAAAGGACAGCTTCCAGTTCAATTTGACTCTTTGGTTATGAATGCTGAGGTAGGAACTGTTTTAGGGCCATTCCAAAATGCTAATCAATTTGAGTTGTATAAAGTAAAAGCTAAGAAAGTTGCTCCTGATTCAGTAAAAGCAAGCCACATTTTAGTGCCTGTTGATCCAGAAGATACAACTGCTGCAAGAACTTTGATTGATAGCTTGAAAGCTGCAGTTGAAGGTGGTGCTGATTTTGCTGCCCTAGCGGGAGAGTATTCTCAAGATCCTGGTTCAGCTGCTAACGGTGGTGACTTAGGTTGGTTCATGGAAGGTCAAATGGTTAAGCCATTTAACGATGCTGCTTTTAATGGTAAAGAAGGAGATCTTACAATTGTTAAAACACAATTTGGACTTCATCTTATTAATGTTGTTGAGCAGACAGATGCTGAAGAGAAGGTGTTTGTTGGTATTGTGAATAACATCATTGAACCAGGAGACGCTACGTATCAAGATGCTTACAACAAAGCCAGTACATTCCAAATCGAAAACAAAAATGGTGGTGAAGCATACGAAACCGCTGCTCAAGAATTTGGTTTGATGCAAGCGCCAAGTTTAAGAGAATCTGATGAAACCATGTTGGGAATTGAAAATTCTCGTCAAGTAATCAAATGGGCTTACGAAGCTGAACAAGGTGAAGTGAGTACGGTATTTGACTTAGGTGATAAATTTATTGTTGCTCGTGTAACAGATGTTATCAATGAGGGAACTATGTCATTTGATCAAGTTAAAGATCAAATCAAAGTTCGAGCAATGAATAAAAAGAAAGCAGATCACATCATTTCGAATGTTCAAGGTGCTAGTTCGTTAGCAGATGCTGCATCTAAAATGGATGCACAAGTACAAATGGTTGCTGATGTAAGCTTTGATCAATACTCTATTCCTGGAGTTGGATCAGAACCTGAACTAGTTGGAAAGTTGTTTACACTAGAACAAGGTAAAATGAGTGTTCCAATTGCAGGTGACAATGGTGTATTTGTTGTTCAAGTAGAAAAAATTAACGAGATCAGTCCTGATGGAATGGCTAAAGCTACTCAAGAGAGAAATTACGCTAGTCGCGTGGCTTTCGAAGCAAAAAAGGCCCTGAGAGAAAGTGCTGAAATCGATGACAATAGAGCTTCATATTATTAATTGATTGAAGCTTAGCGATATTTATTTGTTCGCTTCTAAAAAAATTATAGCTTTGCAGCCCTTTTTGAGGGCTGTTTTATTTACACGCAAATAGTTCGATAACAATGGCATTAGATACGCTGAGTTATAAAACAAAGTCGGTTAACGCAGAGACTGCCGACAAGAAATGGGTGATTGTAGATGCTGAAGGTGAAGTTGTAGGCCGTTTAGCTTCTAAAATTGCGATGGTACTACGTGGTAAGCACAAGCCTACCTTTACTCCTCACGCTGATACAGGTGATAACGTTATCGTTATCAACGCTGATAAAATTCAGATGTCAGGTAACAAGGTAGACACCAAAGAGTATATCCGTCATACAGGATATCCGGGTGGACAGCGTGTTGCTTTAGCGAAAGACTTAATGAAAGATGATAACAAATCTACACGTGTCGTTGAGGCTGCTGTTAAAGGTATGCTTCCTAAGACGAAATTGGGTAGAGCTGTTTACGGTAACTTGCATGTATATGCAGGTACTGAGCATCCTCATGCAGGTCAAAAACCGGTTAAATTAGATTTAAACGCTATTAAATAATGGACGTAATCAACACTTTAGGTAGAAGAAAGAGCTCTATAGCTCGTGTTTATCTTTCCAAAGGAAAAGGTGAAGTGACCATCAATGGTAGATCACTTGAAGCTTACTTCCCAGTAGCAACTTTGCAAAACAAGTTCAACCGTCCGTTTGTACTTACTGATACAGTAGGTCAATACGATGTTAAGGTTAACGTTAGCGGAGGTGGTATTTCAGGGCAAGTTGAAGCAATTCGTTTGGGGATAGCTCGTGCACTCGTAGAAGAGAATGAAGAGTTCAAACCTGCTTTGAAGGCTGAGAAATTGATGACGCGTGATCCACGTATGGTTGAGCGTAAGAAATTCGGTCAGAAGAAAGCACGTAAGAAATTCCAGTTCTCTAAACGTTAATCGAGATTTAGT
>MDTF01008188.1_pt1 | contig 10352 bp, 8 predicted proteins | sample 811191 | NCBI WGS metagenome assembly MDTF01 (sample SAMN05326649, study PRJNA326480) | marine metagenome | isolation source: seawater | place: Southern Ocean | collected 2011
GAAAGTAGAAGAGTATTAAAAAATGAGTCTTACTTATTTTTATCAACGCCAAATTGGAAATATAGTAAGGATATATTTTATGATGATGTTACACATGTAAAACCTTATTCACCTGAATCTTTAAATGAAATTTTATGTATAAAAAACTTTAAAGATGTAAAAACTATGCCAAATTTAAGATGTAAATCTAAAAAGTGGTACGAGGGAAAATTTAGATTTTTTAAAGCTTATTACTTTTTTCCTTTTAATGGTGATTCAAAATTTGTTCCAAAATTTTTAAAAGGCAGATCGAAAGGCTTATTTGCTATAGGCAAAAAATAAATATTAAGAATTTAATTTATGAAAATTAATTCATCTTTGATGAAAAGAAATAAAAGAATTTTTAATACAAGTTCAACTAATGAAAAAATTATTTTAGTTGAATATAACAATTTTCATGGGTCGCATCTGTGTCAGGCTCTTTTGGCTAATTTTTTTAAAAATAGAAATTCATCAAAAATTGTTGCATATTTTAACTATTGTGTAATTGTCTCCCCGCTAGAGCTTAGCTTTCTGCAAAATTTAAAGTGGCATATTTCATCGATGTTATCTTTGGGATTTAAAAAAATTTACAAATCATTTGGTGTTGAACATTTTATAAGACCACAAATAACAAAAGAAATGACAGTTAAGGCAATTAATATAAGAGATAATTTTTTTAAACAAGAGGTTTTTAATCAAGATATTGTGAATTTTCAAATTAATAAAATTTGGATTGGAGATCTGATGTATGACACATATTTAAAATCAAGATTAGTTCCAACATTTGATATACAGGAAAATGATTTTAAAAATTTCTTTAAAGAATTTTTAGAACTTTTTTTTTATTGGGAAAAATTTTTTAAAATTAACAAAGTGACCCAGACTATAGGTGTCCATTCATGTTATTCGTTTGGATTACCTCTTCGTATCAGTGTTCATAATAATATTCCTGGATATGTAATAAATACCAGAGGAGTAATGAAAATAGATAAAAAAATTCAAACAACGTATGGAAATTTTAAATTTTTTAAAAAAGATTTTTTAAGAATTAGAAATAAAAAACAAGCTCTAGCTATATCTAAAAAAAATTTAGATTTGAGGATAAGTGGCATCTCGGGAGTGGATGTTGGTTTATTTAATAGAGAAAAGAGCTCTTTTTCTGGAAAAAAAATTAAAAGAAATTTAATACAGAAAAACTCAAAAATAAAAATTCTAATTTGCACTCATGATTTTCTTGACTCAATTCATGTTAATGGAAGAAATTTTTTTCCTGATTTTTATTTGTGGATAGATTTTTTAGGTAAAATTTCAAATGAGAAATCCAATGATTATGATTTTTATATAAAAAATCATCCAAATTTCGGAAATAAATATGAAAAGTACCAAAAATATACAGAAAAATTTGTAAATCAATTAATAAGAAAGTATCCAAAAATTAAAAAAATACCTAATGACACCTCTCATCATCAAATAATATCAGGCGGGATTAATTATGTTTTGACAGTTTATGGATCAGTGGGTATTGAATATGCTTACCTCGGCATACCTGTTATCAATGCCAGTAGGCATAATCCTCACATTAATTACAATTTTAATTTAAATCCAAAAAATCAAAGAGAATATATAAAGATATTATCTAACTTAAAAAAAAAAAAATTTAAAATAAATAAAAAAGAAGTTTTAGAATGTTATTTTATGAAACATTTTTTTTGGGACGAAAATTGGCTTTTTGATAATTATAAAGTATTTATGAACAAGATTGGTGGTTACCACAATATACACACAATTAGACTCTATGAGTACTGGGCTAACAATGTTGATGAAAAATTTGTTAAAAAAATTAATTATAGATTTGATAATTTTATAAATTCAAAAGAAAATCGATTAAGTATTTTTAGTTCAAACAAAGATAATTCTCTTTTTAAAAACAGCAGTAAATTTGCTAATTAAACCTTAAATTTTCTTATTATTGAAATAAAATTATTTGTTGAGTTATTTCTTTTTTTGCCAAAGAAAATTCTTTTAAAATTTTAGTTTGAAGATTTATTAAGTTTTAAAAAACTTGACCAATCCTTTTTTAAATATTTGTATAATTTGTTGACAGTCTTTTTTTGTCGTTTCACTTGAAACAAAAATAATTCCATTAGAAGGATAATATATTTTATTTTCGAATACAAATTTTTTAAATTTTAAGACATTGTTTAATTTCTTTTTTTCAAAAAAATCTCTTTGATATCTATTAATTATTTTATTTTTAGTAAACACAATTCGCAACATTGACTCAAATGAATATACCTTAGCTTGAATTTTATTTTCTAAAATGAATTTATTAATTTCTGTTTTAATAAAATTAGCTTTTCTATTCATTTCAATAATAATTTTTTTATTTTGATTAATATATTTGAGAGTATTATATCCAATAAATGTTGAAATTGAATTTCCTGAAAATGTGCCACCAAAATAAATTTTTTTTTTGTTTTTATTTAACTTATTTAAGATTTCATTGCTTAAACCAATTACACCGATAGGAGCACCACCACCTATACATTTTCCAAAAGTAGAAATTGAAGGTTTTAGATTAAATTTTTTTTGAACAGATCCTTCATAAGTTCTTACACCAGTTATCATTTCATCATAAATTAAAATTATTTTATTTTCTTTTGAAAATTTTTCTAGAAATTTTAAGTATTTGACAGCATCCTCCATAGGAAGACAAGCTTGGATAGGTTCAATAATTATCGCAGATATTTTACTTTTTATTTTATTTAATATTTTTTCTGATTTTTCGATATCATTGTAAGGAATAATTTTAAGATTTTTTTTATAAAAATTTGATAACCCATCACAATTTGCAACTGGTGATAAATTTTTATCTGGAGAAAATAAAAATTGATCTATTGAACCATGCCAACTACCACTAGCAGAGACTATCAAATCTTTTTTTGAAATTGCTTTTGATATTCTTATAGCTTTTAACACTGATTCTGAACCTGAATTACAAAATATAAATTTTTTATAATGAGGAAATGTATTATTTAAAAGTTCAGACATTTTTTCAGCATATATATTTGGAACTGCAAAATTACTTATTTTGTTTTTAATAATCTTGTTTAATGAGTCTTTAAAAATCTTTGAATTATGGCCCAGTATTAAAGATCCAGCACAGAAAGATAAATCTAAATAATTTTTATTATTAATTGTTATTTTTGATTTGAAACCTTTGGAAACTTTTATGTTATTATCATAGCCTTCATTTAATAAGTAATTCATATTTAATATGAATATGCTTTAGAAGTTAAAAAAACAATTAAATTAGGCATATTTTTACATTAATTTTAAATTATTTTCTTTATTGTTCAATTATTGAACGATATATGTTCAATAATTGAACGTTATGAAAGATAATCAAGACCATTTTGAGCTATTAAGAAAAATAGAAAAAAAACCTGAAGCCAGTCAAAGAGAACTTGCTGAAGATTTAGGTTTCAGTTTGGGTAAATTAAATTATTGCTTAAAATCATTAAGAACAAAAGGATTAATAAAGATTAAAAATTTTAATAAAAATCCAAAAAAAATTAATTATTTGTATGTTTTAACCCCTGAGGGCATTACGACTAAGACTAAATTAACTCTTAATTTTATGAAAAAAAAAATGAGAGAATATGATGAATTAAAAGCTGAAATTAAAAATCAAAATTATATATAGAATATTATGAGTCAAATAGGTCACAATAATCCACCACTAGATCCAAAAGAGACAATACAAAAAAATATTGTTAGACGAAAACCAATAATAGATACTCTACAATTTTACAAAGACATTCCTCTGCCAAGTTGGATAGAGCTAAGTTTAATTGATACTTGTAATAGAGCGTGTTCTTTTTGTCCAAAGTCTAATGAATTAATAGCTCCTAATACCCATCAAAAAATGGAAAGATTGTTAATTGACAAAATGCATAATGATTTAAAAGATATTAATTATGAAGGTGCATTTTGTTTATGTGGTTATGGCGAACCTTTATTATATAAAGACATCAACTATACTATAGAAAAGTTGAGTAACATAGGTGCTGTAGAAATAATTACAAATGGTGACCCATTAAATAAAAAAAAGTTAATAGAAATCTATAATAGTAAAACTTCTAGATTAATTATTAGTCTGTACGATGGTCCTGAACAAGTAGATTATTTCAAAAAAATGATCAAAGACTCTGGAATTGGAGAAGATTTAGTAATTTTAAGAGATAGATGGTACAGTGATAAAAAAGATTATGGTGTAAAATTGACTAATCGAGCTGGAACGATTAGTATTGGTAACCAACCAGATGTTGAAGATTTTAAAGAAAAAAAATGCTTTTACCCCTCTTATTCTGTCCTTATAGATTGGAATGGTGACATATTTTTATGTCCACAGGATTGGCAAAGAAGAGTTTCAATAGGAAATTTAATGCAAAAACATTTTTTTGAAATTTGGAATGGAGCGACAATGAACAGATATAGAAGCAACCTTCTTAAGGGAGCAAGATGTGAAAATCCTTGTAAAAATTGCAATGCGAATGGAGAAATACAAGGTGAAATTCATGCAAATGCGTGGAGCAGAACATATAAAATTTAAATGCATCTTCAATGCAATTGCTTATTAGCAAAATAAATATTAGCAGTGATAAAACTAAATAATTAAACATGAAAAATATTGTTATTTTATTCATTTACGATGGAAGTGCAGAAGTAGACTGGATTTTACCTGTAATTTATAAATTAAAAAAAAACTATAAAATTTACACTCATTTTCAAAGCCACAAATCTTTTAATAATTTAAAAAGTAATATTGATTTATTCCGCTTATGGAAAAAAACTACAAATAAATACTATATACAAAAAAGTGTAGATAGTTTTTTTTGGAAAATTCTTTATAAAGTAGTAAAAATTTTGAAAGTTCAAAATATTTCATTAAATGAATTTTTAATTTCAAAAATTCATAATGTAAAAAAATTAGAGAATAAGTTGAAAAAAGTTTTTAAAAACAATCATATTAAAGTAAAATTTATTTTTTCATCATTTTCAAGAAAATCAGGCTGGGCTTTAAATTATAAGTCAACTTTTAAAGATTCAAAATTAATTCATTTCGTCGATAGTACATGGAATTATTCACTTAAAAAAAAATATTTAAAAAAAAATAATATGCATAAAATTATTTTAAAAGGAGATATTTTATTGGTAGCAAATAAAGAAATAATTCCTTATGTTAAAAACTCAATTAATGAGAAAAAAATAATAGTGTGTGGAACTCCAAAATATGATCTTTTTTGGAAAAAAAAACTATCTGAAGCATTATATGAAAATTTAGACTTTAAATATGATTTAATAAAAAAAAAGTATATAATAATCTTTGCGTACACTTCTTTTTTTGATATTTATAAAAATATTAATTCAAAAATTGCCACTCAGTTATTTGATATTATGAGTACAATTTTAAAAATTAAAAACACTATATTAATTTTTAAAATTCACCCAAGAGCAAATTCAGAAATTTTTTTAGAAACATTGAATAAATTTGATAGATCAAGATGGATTATAAGTAAAAATCATATATTAAATTTATCATTAATATCTAATTGTTTTCTACACACACCATTAACCTCAACAATTTCTGATGCTCTAAGCCAAGATTTACCAACAATTGAGACATGGTATTCTTCCAGTCAAATTTATAAAAAAGAAAAATTTTTTTTTAAAGATGAAGGATTTATAAACAAAGTTAGAAACAAAAATCAATTAGGAATTTTTTTAAGAAAATTAATAAATGGTGGAAATCAAAATCTAATCAACAAAAAAAATATTAAATTTAAAAAAATATATAGATTAAATTCAAATTCAGTAAATTTTATTCTAAAAAAAATAGAAATGTGCAGATTAAATAATTAAATGAAAAAAATTTTAAATAGTTTTAATATTATATTTTCTAAAAAAGAAAAATTAAAATTATTGTATCTTTCTATATGCTGTATATTCTCAAGCTTGGCAGATGTAATGTCAATTGGCTTGTTAATTCCACTCATTAGTTCAATTATAAATAGCAGTCATAATATTTTTTATGTTCAGTTTTTAAAAAGTTTTTTTACCAATATTACTACTGAAAATTTTATGCAATTTGTACTTGTAGCTTTTGTTTTGTTAGTAATTTTAAAAAACGTTCTTCAAATTACTTTTTCTTATATTTTAACTAAATTTGTTATTGACATTAATTTATCAATTCAAAACAAGTTATTTGTTAATTATATCAACGAAAAATTTTCTAATTTAACTAACATTCATTCTACAAATATTTTTAAAAATATTGAATATGAGACAAATGTTTTTACAAATGGCCTTCTTGGTCCTGCAATAGTTATGATAGCAAATTTTATTTTGTTTATTGTATTTACAATTTTTTTATTATTATATAATATTTCTGTAACTTTAATTATAGCTTTAACAATCATATTCTTAGTTCTAATATTTAAAACATTTTTATTTAAACGATTAAAAAATTTAGGATATGGGAGGCAAGCTATCTACGCAAACTATATAAAAATTTTAAAAGAAACTTTCGATATAATAAAAGAAATCAAGCTTCTAAGAATTCACAATTATTTTATTAAGTTATTTAAAGATAATTTACAGAGTTTAAGATTAAATAGTATTAAAAAAGCTTTTATTGGATCTTTAACAAGACCAGTAATTGAAATAGTTTTTTTACTTCTTTTTTCTTTAATAATTTTAAGAGAACTGAATAATCCTGAAAATATTATCATTAACCTAGGTATTTTTACGGCAACTGCATTCAGGTTGCTACCATCATTAAATAATTTAATCAGTTCGTATCAAAAGACAAAGAATTCATTATCATGTTTAAAAACAATTGAAGATGCAATTTTTCAATATGACAATTTGAAAAATAGTAAGTCAACTGATGCCAAGATATCGTTTAATAATTCTGTAAAATTAAAAAATATTTACATCAAACATATTGAAAATAATGAATTAATTTTAGATGATATTTCACTTAATATAAGTTTTGGAAAAAAAATTGGCATCATGGGTGATTCAGGATCTGGTAAAACAACATTATTAAATAATATTATTGGCTTTATGAAGCCATACTCAGGAAAAATATTAGTCGATGATATTGCTTTGGAAAATGACAATTTAATTGAAAGCTGGCAAAACTTAATTTCTTATGTTCCTCAAAATGTAGTTTTATTTGATAAGTCTTTATTGGAAAATATAACTTTGTCTTTTGATAAAGAATTAAACGAAGCAGAAATACAAAAATATAAAAATGCTATATCATTTGCACAACTTAATATATTGAATGAAAAACTTAACAAAAGTGGAAGAACTGTAGGTGAAATGGGATCAAAAATTTCTCGTGGTGAAGCCCAGCGTATTGGAATTGCAAGGGCAATTTATATGGACTGTAAAATTTTAATTTTAGATGAGTCGACCAATTTTTTAGATGAAAACACAGAAGAAAATTTCTTAGATATTATTAAAAATCAAATGAAAAATATCACTGTTTTGTTTGTTTCACATAAGCGAAAAAGTTTACAAATCTGTGATGATATTTATAAAATTAAAAATAAAAAAATTGAAAGAATTAAGTAAAAATAGTAGTAAGTTCAATTATCTTTTAAAATTTAATACAAGTAGTTTAATTCTATATTTTTTTAAAGGTAATCGTGTATAACTTTAAATTATGAAAACAAAAACCTATCTTATTACAGGAGGAACAGGATCTTTTTCAAAAAAATTCATCTTTGAATTAATTAAAAAGAAACTAGCAAAAAAAATAATAATTTTTAGCAGAGATGAATATAAGCAAATGATAATGAAAGAGCTTCCATTTATAAAAAAAAACTTACACATGTTTAGATTTTATATAGGGGATGTGAGAGATAAAAATAGATTAGATTGGGCTATACAAGAAAACATTGATATTGTAGTACATTCAGCAGCTCTAAAGCAGGTCCCAGCGACTGAGTATAATCCTTTTGAAACTGTATTAACAAATATTATTGGCACACAAAATTTAATTGAAATTTGTTTAAAAAAAAATATTGATAAGATTCTGTTAATTAGCACTGATAAAGCTGTTGCTCCAATAAATCTTTATGGATCTACGAAGCTGACAGCGGAAAAATTATTTATTTCGGCTAATATTTTTAAAGGCAATAAAAAAACAAAATTTAGTGTAGTTAGATACGGCAATGTTATGGGTAGTAGAGGGTCAGTTATGCCAATTTTTTTAGAACAAAATAAAAATTTATCTACACCTTTTACAGTGACTGACAAAAATATGACTCGTTTTAATATTTCATTAAGCGAAGCAGCAAAATTTGTAAATTTATGTATATCAACAATGAAAGGTTCAGAAGTTTTTATACCTAAATTGCCCTCGTATAAAATCCTTGATTTAATTAAGGCAATTAATTCAAAAAAAAAAATAAAATATATAGGTATCCGCCCTGGTGAAAAAACACATGAAGAATTAATTGAACCTTCTGACTCAAACAAGATTATCGAACACAAAAAATATTTTGTAATTGATAACTTAAATAAACATAAAAAAAAAAATAACTCTGCATACAAATATAAAAAAATGAAATCGTATAACAGCCTAGATAACACTGATTATTTAAGTGTAGGTCAAATCAATAAACTTATTAAGAGTTACCAATTAGATTTTGAAAGTTAAAATAGATTGGTATTCTAAAATGAATTATTAATACATTAAAGTATTAATAGTACCTTATTTTATCTATTGATGAATTTTGATGAATTTAGATATTTTATTTGTGATATATTTTATACTCTTCATATTCAGATCGTAATATAAAGGGAGAGAGACACAAGTTCTATAATAATTGATTGACCCTGGAAAATATTTTTTAATTTTTGTTTTATTAAAATTCTTAAAAATACTTTTGAACATGAATATCGGAGTATAATGGTATTGTAATGCAATATTACCTTTAAGCATAAATTTAATAAATTTATCTTTGTTTGTTCTAAGTTTTGTAAAATCTAGATGCATTAAAAAAAGGTGCCAGGAATTTTTTGATTCATTATTGTATTTGGGAAAAAAACATATATTTTTATGTTTAGTTAAAATTTTATAGTAAACATTTGAAAGAATTTGTTTTTTATTTTGAAAACTATTAATTTTCTTTAATTGAGATATTCCGAGAGCACAATTAATGTCACTAAGTCGATAATTAAATCCTGGAAATTCTACCTCATATTTCCAGTGATCTTTTTTTCTTTTAATACCATGAGATCTAAAAAGTAGCATTTTTTTATATAATTTTTTATTATTGGTTGTGACAAGCCCGCCTTCCCCAGTTGTTATTGGTTTAACAGGATGAAATGAAAAAGTACAAATATCAGAATGCTTACAAGAGCCCACCATATATGATTTATTATTTTGCATGTATTTTGCACCAAAAGCATGGCATGCATCTTCTATTAAAAAACATGAATATTTTTTTTTAAGTTTATAAAATTCTCCCACATTTTCAGGATTTCCACCCAAATACATCGTAATAATTAGTTTTATTTTTTTTATATTATTTTTTTTGATGCAGTCTAAAACATTTTCAGGTTTCATTTGGCCGGTAATAGAATCTACATCGGCTAAATATATTTTACTTTTTAAAGTTAAGCATAAATTATAAGAGGCAATAAAATTAATTGCAGGCATTATTACACACTCATTCTCTTTTAAATTTATGCTCATTAAAGCCATGTGTATTGCGGCTGTCCCACTACTACAGCATAAAGTGTAGTTTGGTTTTAAAAATTTTTTAGTTTTATTTTCAAATTGTTTAACGAATTTGCCTGTTGTAATTAGCTTTTCAGATAATGATTGGTTGACTATTTTTTTATCAGTTTTAGTAACGTTTTGTTTACAGTAAGGAATTATATTCATATTAAAAAATATTTAAATTATCTAATCTTTACTTTATATAATTATTATTTTTTATAAACAAAATATCTTCCTCATCAACTATTGGATTTCTTGTGGGATAAAAATTTTTAGAAATTAACCACTCTTTTAATTCATCCCACAACACACCTTCAGTATAAAACTTTTTTTTACTGACCTCTATATAAATTGACTTACAACTTTCTAGAGATTTTTCTGCACCTTTAAGTGCTAATAGTTCAGCTCCCTGCAAATCCAAGATCCAGTGATTATATTGTTTAGGGTCAATATTTTCTTTATCAAATAATGTATCCAATTTTTTACTTTTTAAATTTAAAGTATCAATCATTTGATGGTTTCTAAC
>MDTF01015751.1_pt1 | contig 10352 bp, 7 predicted proteins | sample 811191 | NCBI WGS metagenome assembly MDTF01 (sample SAMN05326649, study PRJNA326480) | marine metagenome | isolation source: seawater | place: Southern Ocean | collected 2011
GGGGTTAAGTGAAGTGAGCTGTCGGCACAGGGCAACCGGCCCACGCACCCCCCCACACTGGCGCGCCGGTACTGACCGGTGCACAAATCCGTGTGTTGCCCGCTTCTCGAAGCACATTATACAGTTTGCAGCTTCCGTGGCCGCGTCTGCCGCGGCGGCCGTTGCCTCTGCGCGTGCAGCCTCGGCCGCTTGGCGGACTGCCCGGTCGACTTCTTGCCGCGGCACACAGGAGATCGCCGGCGTGGTCGCCGCCCTCACGCAGATGCCTGCGCGCAGTGGTGTGCGTGCGTGCGCATGTGTGCGTGCCAGCAACATCAATGCATGCCAATGCAATGCAATGCCAATCCATGCGCACGCCCCCGTTGACCGCCGCGCCAGGTGGTTTGCTCACCTATGATCTCGTGGAGACGCGCGTCAACGTCCGCCGCCTCGGCCGTGCTCGAGGTGACGATGATGTTTTCTGGACGGATGCTGCGCGGTTGGTCGTTGATCTTGCAGGCGATGCGCACTTCGCCATCCCCGCCCGTGAGGACAGTCGGGTTCCACTTGACCGCGCACGGCGTGTGGTCTTCGAGCGACGCGAGGCCAAAAACGTGCGTGGACGGAGCGCTGTGCGCGATCGCCGTGAGCAACACGGCTGCGCTCGGAGCACCCGCCCTAAGCAGAGAGAGCAGACCGAGAGCAGCGTTGTACTCACACGAGTGCAGCGCTTGGAAGAAAGATCCATTCACGCCGATGCGGGCGACCACGTTTGCCAGGCCCCGGATTTGGCCGCCGATAACGTGTGCCGGCATGCCGCCACATGCACGCCGGAACGTCGTCTGGATGAGAGGCTCTGTGAACGCGCACACTTCCTCCCCAGCGATGATCGTGCGCAATGCAACCGGTGCGACAGACAGGACCACATGGTCCATCGGCACAGGGAACGACAGCCCGCACACGCGACGTTGCTCGATTCGAGACCCGCCCGTCAGGTAGCACATGTACGCGTTGGGCGAATGGGCAAGGTAGGCTTCTATCGTCAAGAAAGACATGCTCTCGGGGTGGCACCTCGTGTGTGGCGGCATGCGTGCCGCCAGAAGGGTCCCCACCTTTGACTCATACACCGTGTAAGCCCTGTTCTGGGCTAGACGGGCGTCTGATGGGTCCGTCCCATCGTCTAGGACGACCACCGTCCCACGGGCGTCTGTCGACAGAAAGTACACATCCTCAGAGGCAGCGCACAGCACACCGTCTTGCTGCGTGTCCACTTGGCAGAACATGGTGGATGCGTGCACCGGTGTGACGAACCCACACACCGAAACCTCACTCCCATTCGTGCACCGCATGGAAAGGGGGACATAAACTATTCGCCGGAAAAAAAAAACACGTCGGCTTAAATCAAAGCAAACATTCGGTCTTTTCCTTGGGTTTCACTTTCACCATTCTCCCTGCCAGGAACGCCTGCACCGCTTCCGCCGCATCGGTGTGCTCCGACGGCGAGAACCCGATCGCCCACCCGTCTGGTTGGTCGAGGTCGAGCGTGAAGTCCGGCGTTGCGCCGTGCGCAGAGGGGGTCAGGCAGAGGATTTTCCACTCCTCCGGCTTCAGACTCCCTTCCAGATGTGTGCGCACTTTTTTTGCGATGGCTGTCGCGTGCATGTCGCCAGTGGCAAACCCCGAAACGTGCTCCATCGCCGCCTGGACCTTCCGCACCGCGTTTGGGTACGGCCCCGACAGCAGGCGCGTCGCCATGGACGCGGGGAGCACGATGTCTGTCATGCACCTCGAGACGTGGTGGTCGTCCAACACCATGATGTGTGTCTTTGATCCGCCAAGCTGCTCGTAAACGTCCCCGCCCACTCCAATCTCACGACGATCTACCTTTCGGAACCACTGTGGCCCGTCATTCGGCGTGGCGAACAGTTTGTCGGTTACGTTGGGGTCACGGATTTTCTGCATCCCACAGTCGTCCCCGTCGCATTCGATGTAGTAGAACTCCTTGTCCGCCGTGGACACGGTTTGTTGCCCCTGCGTCGGTGCTACGATGGCGACAGCGCGCGTGCTCTCCATCTGGTACAGGCAGTTTGTTGCGTTGACAACAAACGTGATGAATTTTCGGCGGTATGTCTCCGGCGCGTGCATGTGCATCATCGCAATGTCGTGGTCCTGCGCGTCGTGGTGTGCGATCTCCTCGTACTCGTGGTCGGCGTCGTTCTCTACACGCCTTTTTTTTCGCGACGTCAGGTGGAGCTGCATGCCCCCAAGGTGCTCGATTGCGTTGGATGCGTCCGTCATCCGAGGATTCAGGGTGTGGACCCGGTCGAGCCGGGCGATCACACACGCCCAGTTTGTCGAAAGGAATTCTTCACCGTTGGCAACAGACTCACGGATGGCCTCCTTGATGTCTTGGAGGGCGTCGTCACGTGTTGCCTGCGTTTCCAGGTTGTCGTGGATTGTGGCCACGGTTCTCTCGTATTTCGTCAGCGTGTTCGCAGCAGCAGAGTCCACCAGTGACCGCATAACACCCAGAGCCATGATTCCACGTTGGTCATTTCCTTCAGACGACCGGAACGGAATCGTAACGTAGGACACACCACCAGCAACCTCTTCCCGCCGGATGACCCAGCTCACCAGTCCCCTAGGGCTGTCCGGTCCCGCCGTGTTCAGCCCAAAGTGCATCATTTTCGCCTCCGCAAAACGTGCCAACAGGCATCAGCAATGGGCGTCGGCCGTGGTTGGTGGCGATGTGTCTACGCGAACGAGTTTTTCGTCCTCCTCCCCGTCCTCACCTGGTGGACAATCCGCCACACATTTGACCAGCGCGTCGTCGACGTCGTGCGCACACTCCCAACAATCTACTTTGCGCTGCTCGCCGCAGGCGTCCTCCCGTTCGTCAGCTTGTGGACAGCCGCCGTCCTCGTCCACTGGGTGCTGTGGAACGCCTGCATGTACCACCTCGACAAGCAGCGTGAGGCCAAGTATGTCTTCGGCCAGGGTTCACAGCTCCTCGTCGCCGTCGCACTCCTCTCACCGTCGGCGTTTCTCACAGGATCGCCCTCTTTCTGGACAGGCGTCACCCCGTCAGCCCTCAGGCACGTGTGTGTCGCCGCAAACGTAGTGGCCGGCGTCTATTTGGCAGCCTCACTTCTCTTCACCAAGCCCTACAGCGACGCGTGGTTGTGCTACCCCCACCCCCGCCACCTCAACACTCTCCGCTGGGGGTACTGTCCTCAGGCGTACGGCGGCCACTGGGAGTGGGGGCGCACAGCCTGCAAGTACATCGACAACCTCTCCGACAACGCCAGGTGCAACGTCCACGACCGCGGACGCTCCCTCCACGAGGAAGCGTCAGGCGTGGCACACGTGCTGATGGAGGTCCTCGCCGTCTCGTTGTCATGCTACGTCCTCCAAATACCTCGCGTGATCGAGGAAATGCGCACAGGAAGCTGTTTCAAGCAGGAATGACAGCGGTGGAGGCCATCGTCGTGTGCGCAGTGATCGCCGTGATCGGAAACTTCGAACACTTCACCTGGTGGGCCGTGACAACGTACGGCGTGTTCCTCGGCGCCGCGTTGACAGGGTGGACGGCGGCAACCTGGGTCGCTGCACTCGTCATCCAAGCAATGGTCATCACAGGCGTCGTCGTCATGAGCACAGGCCAGTGCAGCATGCTCGGCGAAGCCCTCGCACACAATGGCGTCGGCGTGTACATCGCAGGGAACTTCTTTCTCCACTACTGGCCCTCCATCGGGATCCTCCTCCGGTCAGGACCACCGAGTCACCCCGGCACCCAGTGTGGGGCAGCCGTGTTTGTCTTCCTCCTGTACGCCTCTCTATGGCAGCCAAATCACGTGTACGGGTGCCCCATTTCATATAACGCCGTCGTCGTAGGGGGCGTGCTGTGCGGGGTCATCGTGTCAGGCCTGATTCTCAGCCATGATCGTGTTGCTGGCGACAGCGACAGCATTTAGCTCCATACTCTACGGCGTCAGCAAATACACCCACACATCTCCAGACCGGCCAACAGCCTCATCACTCGTCCTAGTCGTCGGCGCACTCTGCCTTTTGTATGTCCCCCGCGAATTCGCCGCTTGTGCTGACACAGCAATCCAGGACCACATTGAACTCTCCTTCCTCATCGTCATCGCAGAACTCGGTCGCGTCGCCTATGGGGTCGGGTTCGACACACTCGCTCCCGCCATAACAGCAGCCCACGTCGCCTCCTACCTCTCCACACGCCAGTCCTGTGCCTGCAACTTTCTCCAGCTCCTCGCCGCCCTCATCCTCATCCTCGGGTGTGCAGCCGTGCACTGTCGCCGTGCCCTCCACTCCCACTCCCACTCCCAGTCCCAGTCCCACTCCCACACGACCAGCGTCCCCGCACCCGCCAACGACAACCCACCCCCCACCCTCGTTGGTCCCCTCACCGCACCCGAGGTCACACAGGCACCAACACTCACACATTTCCTCCGTTTCTGACCTCAATGTGACACCGGGCAGCGCCCACATGAACTACAACGGCGTCGGAAAATGGGCCGCCTCGTTCAAGGCACCGTGGACAGCCCGCAAGCGCTACACCGCCCGTGTTCTCCAGTCTCCCGTCGCACCAGAGGCGTCCCACCCCCTCGTCGAATACGACGGATGCGGCGCCGTCGACCCCGCTTCCATCCTCTCCGCCATCACCAACTCCAGCTTTTCCACAGAAACCGGACGCCTCGTCGCATTCGGCCCACGCGCCGTGGAGGTTCTTGTCCGCGTCCACAACGCACAGCGCGGGGCACGCACCATCCAACCAGAGACCTACGCCCACCTCACCAATAATCGCCTCCATAAAGACAGAGTGTCCCTGAAAGAGCTCAAGAAACGCACCTCCCTCACCCGCGTCCACCTCTACGACCACGCACGCACGTGTGTCGCCTGCAACAAATACACAGCATCACCCACCAAATTCGCAATGACCGCATCATCCTCCTTCGTCCTCTGTCCCAGATGCAGCGCCGACAGGACCACCATGGGACAACGCGGCCTCGTCCCCCTCGCCATGGTCCAGTCATGTTTCTCAGGCAGCCCCCTCATGCACAGGATCCTCAGGGCGGTCGCCATGGTCACACGCGACGGCCTCATGGGCCTCTACGCAGGAGGAACAGGCCGTGGCATGCTCCTCAGGCTCCAGCCCCTCTGCGGCCTCGGCATGGGCACCAGCACCGCACCAGCCGTCCTCAACAAGCGACGCTTCTACGCCTCCAACGACTACTGGTGGAGCCTCTTCCCAGGACACACACCAATGGCAGAAAAGTGGAAGGCCTTTGCCTGGCGCCTCTCAAAAAAAGCAGGAGGACACAACAGACACCCACTCGCCCTCCTCCTCATGGGCAGCCAGCTCTCATCAGCAGGGCGAGGCGTTTTCCCACCACACGTCGACTCAATCTGGGGCAAAGCAGGCGACGTCTGCATGGGAATGCGTGCACAGGCCGTCGCCGTCGACGCACGCACCACCTCATACATCTGCTTCAGAATGCCACGCGCAACAGCCGTCTGCGTAGCCTCCGTCGCTTGCGTCGGCGTCGTCCGCATGCTCATGTCCCACAAACTCAGCATCGACGTCACACTCATACCCCCCTGTGTCAGAGGCGTCGGCAACGACGGAGACTCAGTCGACGGACACGTCGACGCACGCATCTCATGTGGACACCCAGCCGACGTCCACACCCACACCCACACCCACACCATCCGTTTTCACAACGGCGAACACCTCACATACGAACACCTCTGGCACGCACACACAAATCTAGGCGCCACACACATCGTCGTCGTCGGATGCCTCCCACGCGCCATCGACATGGCAGCACACTCCACAAACGAGTCACTCACATCCTGGAAACGCGGCGCACTCCTACACGAATTGGCCTCCGCCAACTTCCACAACATCACACTCGCCATGGACCGCCTCCTCTGGGACACATACCACTCACTCGACGTCCAGAAGCGCGTGCGACAGACCCACAACCCCAACAACCCACCGTTTCACTCACCCATTTCCATGCGCGACCTTTCACTCGTCGCATCACGCGTGTCACACTTTATTTTTTGATTTTTTGATGACACCACAAGCAGAGCGCGCAGCACATCACACACCAACCCACACACCCTCGTCGCTGCAGTTTTCCTCGGGTGACGACCAACTCACATGCGTAGCATGTGAGCACGCCCAGACTGAAATTGGTTCATTCGTTTTGGATCAAATAAATTTTAATCACGGGCATACTGCTGCATGTGCTGCATCAAACCAACTGTTGAGTTGGTGGTCCATATTTTGCTCCCTGAAAACTGGCCATAAATTGCCTTAGAGTATGCCCCAACCTTTAGCTCCGCGCCTTTGACCGCGTAAATACAATTAGGCACACCCCACAACGATGCCACAATGCTGGTTCCGCCCTGGACAGACACAAATAGGCGGGCATTGGCTGCTATTCCAAAAAGAAGCAAATTGTAGTCCATTGTGGTATGGTCAAGCACGTCTTCAAATAAAGTGACGTCGGGAAATAAATTTCGTATCATTTGTTTGTCCTGAAATTCCGTGTCCCTTTGATCATCTTGCAACTCAGTGGATTGCATTCGAACGTACACAATTTTGTATTGTGGCTGCAACAATGTCAACAAACGGCGAAGGGTTTTGACGTCAATGAAATTGATTGGGGGAGCGCCCCATTCAATTGTATGCTTGTTGAAAATCACCAGGATTGGTTTGTCTGCTCCCAAGAGCGTGTGGGTGTCTAGACCCCCCCCAAAGAAATCACGCCACGGGGGCATAGTCCATCGAGTCGAGGGAAGAGAATGCACGTGCAGCGTTGCCCCCAAAGGGCCGTCGATTGGGAGCGATTTAAATGTCCGACGCCTTTTTCTGGGCTTGAACGATGATGCAAACCAGTAAAGGTAACGTGACCCCACAACGCCCTCAACAGCAAGGTCGCATTTTCTGGTAATGTGCTCGTTGTAGTACCATGGCACTATGCCCACAACTTCGTACCCAAATTCGCCGTTGTAGGTGGGGTGAGTGCTGCACGGCACGCCATATGAGGGCAATGCACGCATTTTAGTGTCAATGTGGGCCTTGTAGTCATCATAAATTGTTTGGGCGGTTGGAGTTGTAGTTTGCTTAAACACTTCAAGCGCATTTTTGATTGTCTGGTCCATGTTGAAGTACTTGTAGTTGGCCAACCTGCCCACAAAGTGGATGCCGGGCTCTTTGTCTGCCATTGCTTGGTACTTGGCATATAGCGCTTGATTGGAGGGATTGGGGACCGGGTAGTATGGCTCGCCGTGGTCTGTCGAATGCTCGTAAAAGATGACAGTATGCGACGACGTTTGGTTGAGGAGGTGCTTGTATTCAATGATGCGCGTGAAGTTGAACCGAGAAGATGGGTAATTGACCTGCGATGAAGGCTGAAATCTATCAACGTTGCGTACAACCTTGCGTTCAAATTCAAGACTTCGGTATTCCAGTTTGGGCAATCCCATGTGAGCAAAGTAGGAATCAATTGGGCCGGTGTAATACAGCGTTTTGCACTGCATGTTGCTCTTGACGTCAAAGTAATCAACATTTGTGAGCACGGTGATGCGAGAATCTGAAAACATACTCTTAAAAATAGCTGTGTATCCGTTTTTTGGCAGTGCTTGGTATGGGTCGGTAAAGTAGCGGGGGTCGTGGTTGTTCCGCACAGGGATGCGAGCTAACACAGATGGGCCGAGTTCCGATGGCTGTTTGTCCCATTGCTTGATTGTGTACGGTTTGAAAAGCATGTTGTACAAACGCAGGCCAACACGCGACAACGCCATCTCTTCAGAATTGCCTGGGGCTGGGAACGACATTTGTTCGTGTTGGAGCCAGGCAGCGGCTTCGACTTCAGATGCAATTGACGTGCCAAACAATGCATTGATTGTGTCAATGTTGACAGGCACAGGCACGTGTTTGCCGTCCACAAACGCCAAAACCTTGTGCTCCCAGGGAACCCATTCCGAAAATTGCTGGATGTAATCCCAGACTTGTTTGAATGTTGTATGAAACAAGTGTACGCCGTACTGGTTTACCCGGATGCCAGTGTCTTTGTCAATGTAGTCGTAGCAATTGCCGCCAATGTGATGTCTCTTTTCAATTACAAGAACCTTGCTTTGTAGCTTGGTGGCATGCTGTTGTGCAAGAACTGCCCCAGATAAGCCGGCTCCAACGATGCATGCGTCATAGTGATGGCCACTGAGAAAATGCTGCACATGTGGCAAAAAATGGCCGGAAATGATTTTGGTGTTGCCAAAGTTCAATTTTGCGGTCCACAGGGCCGACATGGCAAACCAGAACTGGCGGGGGTGAGCCATTTCAACGAGTGCGTTTAAATGCAACCAAACCCTTTATGCGCCCATGACGGATAAACCACACTGCAACTTTGATCATATAGCTTGATTGTTGGGCTCACGGCTGCCCGGGAAAGGGCGATCCGCGCGAACCTGGCCAAGTTCGAGTTTGTGACGTCACGCCACCATTTTTTTTTAAAAACGTGCATAGTTGCAGCAACAATAATCACTGCTACAATGGCGGCGCCCCATAACCGGGCAGGCACTGGCGCAATGCGGCGCATGGCACACGCTTGTTGTGGCATCTTTGGTGCTCGGCCATTGGGGTTGCTGGATTAGTTCACGGCATTTTGTCTAGGTGCACCGGTGTAACATCGACTCACGTCGCGCCGTTTGTGTGGGATGCGAACATGAACCTTGTGCACAACCGCTCGTTTTTACCCCAAACAGGAAAGCAGCACAGGCACACGTTGCACACAACCATCGCCACCGCCGACCACAACCACCAATGTCGTGGCACACCACCCCCACCCCCACCTCACCATGCCACACACCACGCGCATCACAATGCTTGGTCGCCCTCGAGCTCGTCCTCGCCACCGTCGCCACAGCCCAGTGCGACATCCTCGCCAACAGGCGGTTCCACCCCCATTCAGGTTCTGTCTGGGTAAACAAGCACGCAGCGACACCACCTTGTGGTTCCTCTCTCCACCCAGACCAAGAGGTCACACATGCACCATTCTACCCACTCATCGACGATTTTAACCAATGCACACACGGAGCGCCCCCCACCACCAGACACATCCACAAAATCACCAACCACACCAACCAGCAGCAAGCCGCGCCCCCAAACCAACTCCCCAGGCTGCTAGTCATCGGCGCCCACAAAGCCGGGTCCACAGCACTCTTCACCTTCCTCGCTCGCCACAACCACATTCGACCGTCGTACTGCAAAGAAACTCGCTTCTTCGTCCACGAGTACAACATAATCGAAACCGCAGCCACCGCCGCACAAAACGCAAGACGGACCACACAGCCCTCCGGCTTTGGCCAGGCCGCCCTCCGCCACCGCTACAGCCAGTACTTCAGGCCACAGGTCAAAGGTTGCCCCACATTCTGGTCCATGGAAGGCACACCCCGGTACCTCACCGCCGGCCACCCAACCCCCACCCGCGTCAAAACACTCGTTCCAGACGTGCACCTCGTCGCAGTGCTGCGGAAAATGACAGCAAGGGCACAGTCACACTTCGCAAACAAGCGCACCACCACGTTTCGCGCGTTTAGCTCGTGCACAGAGTGGACGACACACTTCACACGCGCAGCCCACATCACAGCCTGCCTGAAACTCCGCCCCACCCGCAGGCACACCACAACAACCAACACCAAAACCCCGCCACACCCGCAAAAAAATCGCACAGCCTGGATCCACCAATGGAAGGCGTACAGCGAGTGCCTCCAAACAGCAAACGTCAACAACAACAACCCGTTCATCACAAGCATGTACGCACCCCAGCTCTTCCAGTGGCTCGAAGTCTTCCCCGCCAACCGCATGTACATCCTGCAGAGCGAGGCCCTGCGAGCAGACACAGAAACCCAGATAAACCAGCTGTACAGACACCTAGGCTTGCAAACACCACCCCACCCACACCACAGCAGCAAACACAAGCCCATCAACAAGTCACCCAAAATCACACCCGCCTGCGAATGCAGCATCCACGCCAAAACAAAAATGGACACATTCTTTGCACCGCACGAAGTTGACCTCTTCGACATCCTCACAGAGGTGAGCACACACACACACACACACACACCACACACGTTGCCTTCCTCTTGCCCACACACCTTGCCCACACCTCACCGCCGTCGTTGCATCGTGACTTGGCCCCGTTCAGTTCTACGCAGAAGCAACATTCGTCGACGCCGCCCAGTGGAAACGCACATGGAATCTTGTCTAGCTACAGTGCACCGCACACACACACACACACACACACACACACACACACACACACACACACACACACACA
>MDTF01012459.1_pt1 | contig 10350 bp, 12 predicted proteins | sample 811191 | NCBI WGS metagenome assembly MDTF01 (sample SAMN05326649, study PRJNA326480) | marine metagenome | isolation source: seawater | place: Southern Ocean | collected 2011
CTGATGTCTCATTTCTAAAGAAATAAAAAGCATTTTATAAATAGCAAAAAAGAAAGGGATTTGTATCAAGACAGGCAAGCAACCAGAGGCAGGATTAACTTTTTCTTTTTTATATAGAGACATCATTTCTTGTTGCAACTTCATCTTGTCATCCTTGTGAAGTTCTTTTAATCTTACCATTTCTGGCTGTAATGCTTTCATTTTTGCCATAGATCTAAATGAGTAATTTGCAAGTGGAAAAAACAACAATCTAATACTTATTGTTATTAAGACTATGGCGATACCAAAGTTACCAGATAATTTAAATAAATAGTCGATTACAAAAAACAAAGGTTTTGTAAAAAAATAGAACCAACCCCAGTCTATTGTTAAATCTAATTTTTCTATATTTTGATTTGCAGCATAGGCGTCGATAGTTTCAACTTCTTTTGCTGCTACAAATAATCTAACATCATTTGAATTACTAGAAGAAGATTTTATAGTGGTTGGATTATTTAAAATGTAATTAGCTTTAAAAGCATCTTTATACAAAAATGTTGATTTAAAATTTTCTCCTTGTTTTGGAACTAGAGCTGTCATCCAATATTTATCAGTAATACCAAGCCAACCTTTATTAGCTTCTCTTACTATTTTTTTATCTTCTATATCATCGTAGTCATCTTCTTTAAGCTCATCATCAAAAACTCCTATAAAGCCCTCGTGCGAAATATAAAAATTCTGTATATCATCTGGAATTTTATTTCTCGTTATTTGAGCGTAAGGATATAGATCTATTGAAGTATTAGTATTATTTTCAACCACTTGAGAAATTTTAAATAAATATTTTTCATCTAACTCAATTATTTTTTTAAAAAGAATTCCTTCTCCATTTTTCCATTGTAGAGTCACGGACTTATTGCCACTAAGTACGTTGTTACCTACTACACTCCAAATAGAATTTGTAGAAGGAACCTTTATTTTGTTTCCAATGCTAGACCACCCAGTTTCTACAAAATATCCGTCAGCGGTTTCTTGTGGGTTTAAAAATACAACATTTTTTTTATCTTTTAAGTCTTGTTTATATTTTTTAAAAGAAACGTCATCAATCAAACCTCCCTTTAAAGATATAGATCCACTTATACTATCATTTTCAATTTTAATTCTGTCTGCTTTACCAATAGAGTCTTCTCTGGAAACATCTTGTATTTCTAGGCTCTCATTAATATTTGGCGTTATACTGTTGTTAGATCCTTCAATTTTCTTTTGAGTATTTTTTTGAGATAAGTCTTCCTTCGTAAGATTAGGTTTTTCAAAAAGAGCACCCCAAAAAAGTAAAACAGACATAGATAGTGCAATCGCTATAAAAACATTTTTATTATCCATTAAAATTTTCCTTTACTTATTTTTTCTTTATTAGGTACAACATCCAAACCTGAACCACCGCCAAAATACTTGAATGGATGGCAACTTAAAATTCTTTTAATACCAAGATATGTTCCTTTTATAAAAGCATGCGTTTCAAGAGATTCTATAAAATAATCTGAACATGATGGAAGATATCTACACTTATTTCCCATTAGAGGAGAAATAAAAAATTTGTAAGATTTTATTATGCAAATAGTTATAAATATTATTAGTTTAGACATTTTATTATTTAATTTTACTAAAACTTTTAATCATAGCGGGCTGAAGAGTATTTTGTTTTTCTTCATAAGCTTTCGGTTTACCAAAAACTATATAAGTATAATCTTTATTAATTGCACCTCTTTTTTTAAGTAATTTTAACACAATTGCTTTTAGTTTCCGTCTTATCCTGTTTCTTTTGACAGCATTGCCAATTTTTTTTTTCATCACAAAGCTAATTACCAGATTATTTTTATTTTTGGCTTTGATAAAGTTTTTTGCTGCAAAGATAGAGAAGTAATCTGTGTGAACTTTTTTTTCTTTTAAGCCAGCTTTAAATTGATAACTTTTTTTTAAACTTTCAAGCTTAACCATCAAAAATTAAGTTGATATAGTTTTACGACCTTTAGCTCTTCTTCTGGCTATAAGTTGCCTGCCGGCCTTAGTAGCCATCCTAGATCTAAATCCATGCCTTCTTTTTCTGACTAAATTACTTGGTTGATAAGTTCTTTTCATAAATGTTTAAAGTTATATAATTAATTAAAGCACTCATGTACAGTTAATATTCACTAATGAATATGAATTTAAAACTAATATTAGCCACTATTTATATCCTTTGTCTATGTATTGTTCTATTTATTGTTTTTAATTATTTAGATTTTAAGGAATTAACTAATTATTCCTATATTAAAGATAATACAAAGTTACTTTTAGACTATAAGAATAATCATATTATTTTTTTTACACTTATATTCGCCATTTTTTCTATTTGCTGGATTTTATTATTGGGCTTTGGAACACCTATTGCAATTATTTCAGGTTTTTTGTTCGGAAAATGGATAGGAACTTTTATTGTAATATTAACTTTTACAATTGGTAGTAGTCTCTTATATATTTTAGCTCAATTTTATTTTAGAGATTTTATTATAAGACATTTTTCAAAAAAAATAGAAAAATATAAAAACCTTTTCCATAAAAATGAATTATTATATTTTTTAATCTTTAGGCTCTCAGGTGGAGCGGGCATTCCATTTGCTATACAAAATGTTTTACCTACTATTTTTGATATGAAAATAAAAAATTATATAATATCAACTTTTTTTGGATTAATACCTACAATATTTATAATTAGCTCTCTAGGTTCAGGAATTAAAAGTGTGATTGGTGAAAATAATAGTATTAGTTATAAAAATATTATTTCAGATCCTGAGATACATTGGCCTTTAATCGGATTCTTAATAATTTTAATTACTTCTTTTTTATGTAAAAAAATTTTTTTTAAGAAAAATTAATACTTTTTATGAAAAATAATTTAGATAATGATAAAAGTCCTTATTTACAGCAGCACAAAAATAATCCAGTTAATTGGCAGACTTGGCAAAAAGAAAGTTTAGGATTGGCTAAGGAACAGAAAAAACCAATTTTATTAAGTATTGGGTATGCGAGTTGTCATTGGTGCCATGTCATGGCACATGAAAGCTTCGAAGATAATGAAACAGCAAACTTAATGAATAAATTTTTTATTAATATTAAAGTAGATCGCGAAGAAAGACCAGATATTGACTTTATTTTTCAAAGTTCCTTTCAGCTTTTTAATCAATCGGGTGGAGGTTGGCCATTAACAATATTTTTAGATGAAAATGCAGTACCATTTATGGCGGGTACTTATTTTCCTAAAGAAGAAAAAAATGGACTACCTTCCTTTAAGCATGTTCTAAAAAATATAAGTAAAGTTTACTCAGAACAAAGAGAGAAAATTACCAGTCAATCACAATTAATTAAAAAAAGTTTAGAGTTAAAAAAAAATTCTGTATTGAGTCAAGATTTAGAACCAATACTCGATGATGTTATTAATAATTTGGATCCGATCAAAGGAGGGTATAAAGGTGCGCCAAAATTTCCGATGTTTAATGTTTTTGATACCTTGTTATATTTTTATAATAAAACTAAAAAAGAAAAATTCCTTAAGCCTGTTGCCTTAATCTTGAAACAATTATGTTCCCAAGGAATTTACGACCATGTAGAAGGCGGTATTTCTAGGTACACAGTCGATGAAAATTGGCTCATACCTCACTTTGAAAAAATGCTGTACGATAATTCACAGTTTGTTTTATTGCTATCAAAATATTTAAAGATAAATCCAACAAAGTACTATCGTAGTAAAATTATTCAGACCATAAATTATTTTAATAAAAATTTTATAAATAAAAACAATCAATTATTAGGTTCGGCTTATGACGCAGATAGTGATGGTGTGGAGGGAAAATACTATACCTATAATTATGATGAAATTAGAAATATTAATGAAATTGATAAATATTTTGAAATAAAAGAAAAAGGCAATTGGGAGGGTAAAATAATTCTTAAAGAACTTAAGGCAGCACCAGAACAAATTATAACTAAATTAAAAAAAATTCGATTAAAAAAAAATAAACCTTTTTTTGATAGTAAGACACAATTAGATCTTAATAGCTTATGGATAAGCTCACTAATCTCCGCTGACACGGTAATTCCAAATCAAGGATATCTAAATCAAGCAGAGGAATTGCACGATCAATTAGATAAATACTTTTCTGAAAATAACTTATTTCATAGCAATTCTAAATCTGTCGTTTTTATAGAGGATTATGCTTTTTATATTAGTAGCCTAATTGACTTGCATGAAAAAACTTTAAATTTAAAATATAAAATTAAAGCTATTAAAATAACTAAAAGAGCAATTGAAAAATTTTATATTATGGACAAAGCCATATTTCAAAAAAATGAATTAGATACTAATGATTTATTTTTTAGGCCTATAGATATTGGTGACCACACAATACCTAATGGAAATTCAGTGATGTTGATGAACCTTACAAGATTAGGTTTTAAAAATGAAGCTAAGGAACTTGCGAATAGTTTAAATGGGTATTTAAATATTTATAAGACGTTCATGATAAGTAGTGTAAAATCAATTGATTATCTAAATCAGATTGAATCCAACAAGAAGTGCAACCACGAGGGATGTTCAGTTTAAATGAAAGAAATTAAGATTCTTTGCTAAATGTCTTAATCATTTTTTTTAAAAAAATAATAGTTTTTTCTGGAAATTTACCTATAGCAGTTTCAGCAGCTAGCACCAATCCATTTGCACCCATCTCCAAAGAGCTATAAATATCATTCGCCTCACCTCTGGTTGGATACTTATTTTCAATCATGCTTTCTAGAAAATTTGTAGCAATAAAAATTTTTTTATTTCTATATTTTTTTGAAATACTAATTATTTTTCTTTGTATTACTGGTATTTGTTCGATAGAAACTTCTTTAGATAAATCACCTCTATCTATTAAAAAATTACTACCTAACTTCATTAATTTATCTAAACTTTTTACGGCTTTAATAGTTTCGATCTTAAAGATCTTATTTGATCTTGGCAGAATTTTATTAAATTGCTTTATATCTTCTTCTGTATTTGTAAAAGATAAAGCAAAATTTTTTATATTAAGCCTTCTAGATATCTGAATAGCTTTTAGATCTTTTTTAGTTAAATAATTTAAATTCACAATTCGATTCATAACATGAACACCTTTATTTTTTTCCATAAGTCCAGATGAAATAGTTTTTAATTTAATGTAATTTTCTTTTTTCTCAATAATTTTTGCTTTAAGATCATTAAATCCAATATCTAACTCATCCTTAAATTTAAGTTTGTCGAAAACTTCTTCTGGATAAAGGTTTATATTTCCTGCTTTTTTACTAATTAAAAATGTTGAGTTAACTTTAAAAAATTTTGATTTCTTTACTTTGGTCCTAATTTGAGCTCCTTCTGTATCAACACATATAGGTGTAGAGGTATATTTTCTTATAAATTTTATCAACTTCTCTAATCCTGCCAAAGAAACATGAGACATATTCAATCTTAATAGGGAGATATTATTTTTTGAAAAAATTAAAAATTTTTTATTTAACGACGATGGACCTAACGTACAAAGGATATCAATTTTTTTTTTCATTTTTTCTTATAATATTAATTTGTTTGATTTTTTCTGAAATTATCAAACTCCACACATTCGCATTTTTTTCTTTAATTCTAAAGTTAAATTTTTTAGGTGCTTGAAAAAGTTTATCAATTGAATTTTTACGAAATCTACCTTTTTTTATTGTATCCATCCATATTAAAAAGTCAGGTCTAAATATTTTTCTTCCTTTTTCGTAGGGACAAATAAAATCTGCTATAATATATTTACGAATTTTGAATTTTTTTGATAATTCAGCCATTCTTTTCGACTGTCTTAAAATACCTTCCTTAGAAAAATCCCAGTCGTTATATTTTTTTCTAATATGATCTGCGTTCAGCCATTTAGCTTTAAGTGTTTTAACCAATCTTTTGGCCAATGTAGTCTTTCCTGAACCTGGAAGACCAATTATCAAAATTTTTTTTATTTGGTTCATTTGTTTTTATAAATTCAACACAACAACTGATTGAGGGTTAATAAATAGTAAAATTATTACGAATATACAAGTTTCCCGTAATAATAGAACTAAATTACAGCTACGATTAGATTCTTGCATAATTTAAAGCAACGAGGTAAAACAGCATTAGATGCAGGAGCAAAAATGGGTATTCATTACGACTATAAATCTACACGTGGCGAAAAAGCTATGAAAAAAGAAGCTAAGAGAAAAGCCCGTTTGGAACAGAAAAGAGCAAAAAAAAGTACAGACCTGTCTGACCCAGAGCCTGTAAAGATAATGCACGATATTGATAAGCCTATCACCCTAGAAGATTTGACAAATCCCGACAAAGATTAATTATTATATGAGAACCTTTTCTAAGAAAGACTCTCGGTTAACAAGACTTGAGTTAGCTCTTAAGAAAAATTTAAAAAAAAGAAAAAAATTTAAAAAACTAATTAAACAAAAATAATGACAGTTCTTTCTGATAGATGGATTAAAAAAATGGCTCAAAGTCAAAATATGATTAAACCATTTATATCCAAACAAACAAGAAAAGGAAAAATATCTTTTGGTCTTTCTTCTTATGGTTACGACGCAAGAGTTTCAAATGAGTTTAAAATATTTACAAATGTTAATTCCGGAATAGTCGATCCAAAATCATTTAAAAAAGAGAGTTTTGTTACTAAGATTGGCAAGGAATGTGTAATACCACCCAATTCTTTTGCACTAGCTAGGACTGTGGAATATTTTAAAATACCAGAAAATGTTTTAGTAATTTGTTTGGGAAAATCTACCTATGCAAGGTGTGGTATAATTGTAAATGTAACACCTCTTGAACCAGGGTGGGAAGGTCATGTTACCCTCGAATTTTCAAACACAACTCCTTTACCAGCTAAGATTTATGCTAATGAAGGGATAGCACAATTCATTTTTATCAAAGGAAATGAAAAACCAGAAGTCACATATGCAAAAAGAAAAGGTAAATATATGAAGCAAAAAGGTGTGACACTTCCAAAAATCTAATCTACTTTAAATGGATAAGCTGATTATTAAAGGAAAAAAAAATCTTACGGGATCAATTGCTATTTCTGGATCTAAGAATGCATCATTACCCATTTTAGCAGCAACTATTTTAAGTGAAAAAAAAATAGTTTTGAAAAATGTTCCTTTTGTTAAAGATGTTTTTACAATGATAGAATTACTAAATTCTATCGGTTCGAAAATAAATATTAATAGAAAAAAAAATTATTTAGAAATATCTAATAAAAAAAAAATTATTAACACTGTCGCCCCATATAAATTAGTCAAAACAATGAGAGCTGGCGTTTTAGTTCTTGGCCCCTTGCTTGCAAAATATAAAAAAGCAAAAGTATCATTACCAGGTGGATGTGCAATTGGATCAAGACCTGTAGACCTGCATCTTTTTGCTTTAAAAAAATTAGGAGCCAAAATTAAAATTAATAATGGGTATATTTACGCAACAGCTATTAATGGATTAAAGGGTTGCAAAATTAAATTTAGAAAAATTTCAGTTGGAGCGACAGAAAATGCAATACTTGCTGCTGTACTAGCAAAAGGCAAATCAATTTTATCTAATTGTGCGTCTGAGCCTGAAATTAAAAATCTAATCTTATTTTTAAAAAATATTGGTTGTAATATTAAACAAAATACAAATAGAAAGATTACAATAATTGGCCCCTTTAAATCTAAGCCAATAACACACGAGATAATGTTTGATAGAATAGAATTAGGCACCTATTTAATTGCTTCAGCTTTAATAGGTAAAAAAATTTCATTTTCTAAAATAGACCCAAAAATAATTAATACAGAAATAAAAATACTAAAAAAAATGGGTGTAAAAATGAAAATAGGAATTGATAAAATTATAGTTTTAAATTCACCTAAAATTAAAAACATTCATCTGACAACAGAACCTTACCCTGGGTTTCCAACTGATTTACAAGCTCAAATGATGGTTCTTATGACAAAAGCAAATGGTGTTTCAACAATAAAAGAAAGTATATTTGAGAATAGATTTATGCATGTTCCAGAGTTAAAAAGAATGGGTGCCAAAATTGATATAAAAAATAATATTGCAAGCATTTCAGGACCAACTAACTTGTCTGGCGCTGAAGTAATGGCAACGGATCTAAGGGCTTCTGTGAGCCTAGTTTTAGCGGGGTTAGTAGCGGACAATACAACTGTAATTAATAGAATCTATCATTTAGATAGAGGTTATGAAAATCTAGTAAAAAAACTTAAAAAGTGTAAATCTCTAATCAAAAGAATTTAAAGTGAAAACTAATAATTTAAAACTTATAGCCCAATCAGAAGAAGACTTGAAAGTAATCTCTGCCCACCTGCAAGATGCAATAGTTTCTTCAAAAGATATAGCTAATTTAAAAAAAAATAGGATTTTTTTGATTCAACTTAATAGATTTATGTGGGAAGATATTGAAAAAGGTGTTTTTAGAAAAAATAAAAGAATTAGGACAGTATTAAAATTTGATGAAATTATTAATGTGTCGTCTAAAAACATTTTAAGAAATAGTGATAGGTTCTTAGATTTTTTAGCTATTGAAAGTAGGATAATGAATGATAAAAGATACGAAATAAAATTAATTTTTTCAGGAGACTCAATTATTAAAATAAAATCAGAAGTAATAGAGGTCACCTTAGATGATCAAGGATCTCCTTGGGAAAGTAAAACCAAACCAAAACATAAATTCTTATAATGCTTAATTACTTAAATGGTGATAAAAAAAATTTTTTAAAAAAATTAGAAAAAATTCTCGCAAATAGAAATATTCGAGATAATAAAAGTATTTTGAAAGTAAATAAGATCATCAAAGATATAGAAAAATATCAAGACAAAGCTCTAATAAAATATGAAAAAAAATTTTCTAAAGTTAATAAAATTACAAATAAAGATCTTACGTTTTCAAAAAAAGAAATAAATAGTACAATCAACAAACTTGATACAAAAACTAAAACAGCAATAGATCTAGCGTATAAAAGAATTTTTTATTTTCATAAGCAGCAAAAATTGAAATCATATAAAATTAATGATAAATTTAAAAATTCTTTTTCTTATATATCCAGCCCAATAGAAAAAGTTGGAGTATATGTTCCGGGAGGAAAAGCAAGTTATCCAAGCTCAGTTCTAATGAATTGTATCCCAGCATTAATTGCAGGCGTTAAAGAAATTTATATGACTACACCCTGTTTAGGTAAAAATTATAATGCTGCAGTATTATATGCTGCTAAAAAATGTAAAGTAAAAGAAATTTACAAAGTAGGAGGAGCTCAAGCGATAGCCTCATTTGCTTACGGTACAAAAACTATTAAAAAAGTAAATAAGATAGTTGGTCCAGGAAATAAATATGTAGCATTAGCTAAAAAAGAAGTCTTTGGTCAAGTCGGTATTGACATGATAGCTGGTCCTTCCGAAGTAACAATTGTAGCTGATAAATCATCTAACGCAGAATGGGTTGCTGCAGATTTAATCGCACAAGCGGAACACGATGAATATGCTCAATCTATATTGATAACGACAAATGATAAAATTATCCCTAAAGTAAATTTTTTTTTAAAGAAACAATTAAATAAATTAGCCAAAAAACAGATAGCTAAAAAAAGTTTAAAAAAATTTGGATTAGTGATTTATACAAAAAATGAAAAAAAACTAATTGATATTATAAACACTATTGCGCCTGAGCATCTGGAGATATTTTTAAAAAACCCGAAAAAAATTTTGAATAAAATCATTAATGCTGGATCAATATTTATTGGAAGCTACTCCCCAGAAGCTATGGGAGATTATTTAGCAGGTACAAATCATGTTTTACCCACCTCTGGCTCAGCTAAATTTTCTTCAGGTTTATCCGTTTATGATTTTTTAAAGAGACATTCTGTAATAAAAATAACAAAATCAGGTATTGAAAAATTGGGAACATCAGTTATAAATTTAGCAAATTACGAAAGTCTTGAAGGACATGCTAATTCAGTTAAACTAAGAATAAAAAAAGGGTAAATTTGGCTAAACAAGAAACATTAGAATTTAAAGGGAAAGTAACAGAGCTATTACCTAATGCTATGTTTAGAGTTAAACTAGAAAATAATCACGAAATTTTAGCGCATACAGCTGGAAAATTAAGAAAGAATAGAATAAGAGTTCTGGCAGGTGACAACGTAACGGTGGAAATGACACCTTATGATTTAACTAAAGGTAGAATAACTTTTAGAGGTTAGGCCTTGTAGCTCAGTAGTAGAGCAGTACCCTGAAAAGGTATGTGTCGTTTGTGCGATTCA
>MDTF01018058.1_pt1 | contig 10350 bp, 13 predicted proteins | sample 811191 | NCBI WGS metagenome assembly MDTF01 (sample SAMN05326649, study PRJNA326480) | marine metagenome | isolation source: seawater | place: Southern Ocean | collected 2011
TAGCTTATAATAATCATGACATACAAGATGGAATTAGAGCAAAAATGTTTAACTTAAACGACTTGATTGAAATTAATTTTTTTAAAGATATCTATAAATCTCATAAAAAAAATATTAAGAATAATAATAAAGATATCTTAATATATCAAATAATAAGAGATTCAATCGATTTGATGGTAAGAGACTTAATTAAAAATACTAAAAATAATCTAAAAATTTATAAGATTAAATCCTTAAAGGATATTTATAAATTAAATGAACCGGTAGTATCTTTTTCTAATAAATTTTTAGAGATTGAAAAAGAAATAAGATTTTTTTTAAGAACAAAAATGTATAATAACAAAAGAGTATTAATCAAAAATAATCAGGGAAAAAAAATTATTAAAGATCTTTTTTTTTCAATTAATAAAAAACCAAATAAATTTTTAACAAAAGAACAATTAAAGCTTAACAAACATAGAGCGATAGCAGATTTTATTTCTGGTATGACAGATAGATTTGCAATTAACCTACACAAAAATATAAAATGAACATTTTTGATATTTATTTAGATCGGATAAAAATTTTAATTAATAAATTGAATAAAGACGGTTTAATTAAACTACCAGAAAAATTAAACGGGATTAATGTTGATGTACCACCACCAAGTTTTGATTGTGATATTTCAACAAATGTTTCTATGGTTTTGTCAAAAATTAATAAAAAATCACCTTTAGAGATTGCCAATTTATTGATTGCTTTTATTAAAGAAGAAGACCCATTCATTGAAAATATTTTTGTTGTAAAGCCAGGTTTTATTAATATTAAATTTAAAGCTATCTATTGGAATAACTTTGTTAAAGTAGTAAATGAAAATTACAAAAATTATGGTGTTAATAGCAAGGAAAAAAAGAAAAAATATTTGATAGAATTTGTCTCCGCAAATCCAACTGGGCCGTTACATGTAGGTCATTGCAGAGGTGCAATACTAGGTGATGTTATTTCAAATCTTTTAATTTTTAACAAACACGAAGTTTCTAAGGAATATTATGTAAATGATTATGGAAACCAAATTATTAACTTTACAAAATCTGTTTTTTTTAGGATTAGAGAAATACTTTATAAAGAAAAATTCCCCATTGAAAACACAAACTTATATCCAGGCGATTACTTGATTGATATTGCCAAAAATATTTCTGATACTAATAAAGAAATAAAATTTGATAATTTTGAAAATATTTCAAAAGAATTAACGTTTTTAGCAGTTGAAGAATCCTTAAAATTAATTAAAAAGAACTTAGAAAACCTTGGTATTGTTCATGACAAATTTGTGAGTGAAAAGGATATTGTTATAAATAAGGAAGTTGAAAAAGTTGTTGATAAGTTAAAAAAAAAAAATTTAGTTTATGAAGGTACAATTAAGGCTCCAGTAAATAAAGATGATAAAAACTGGGTCGAAAGAAAACAACTACTCTTTAAAGCAACAGATTTTGGTGATGATAAGGACAGGGCTCTGCAAAAATCAGATAAATCATGGACCTATTTTGCTAGTGATGTAGCTTACCACAATAACAAATTAGACAGAAATTTTGATTTGTTAATTAATGTTCTTGGGGCAGACCATGCTGGCTATATAAAAAGAATTACGTCAGTTGTTGAAGCTCTTTCTGGATCAAAAAATAAATTAACTTGTAAAGTAAGCCAACTTGTTAAATTAATTAAAAATGGGAAACCTTTTAAAATGTCAAAAAGAAAAGGTGATTATATAACAGTTGAAGATTTAATTTTCGAAGTTGGAAGGGACGCTACACGTTTTATTATGCTTAATAGAAGTAGTGATGTTGAGTTAGATTTTGATTTTACTAAAGTTAAAGAAAAATCAAAAGACAATCCACTTTATTATGTTCAATATTGTTATGCCAGAATATCTTCAGTTTTTAGACACGTTAATTTGAATATTTCTAAAGATCTAAATATGGATGAATATAATTTTGTATATAGCAGTGAAGAAATAAAAATTTTTAAGAAAATTGCAGAGTGGCCTAAATGCATTGAAGCCTCAACTTTAAGATTAGAGCCACACCGAATACCTGTCTACCTTTATGAACTTGCCTCCGAGTTTCACTCTTATTGGAACATGGGTAAAGAAGACCCTAGTAAAAGGTTTATTAATGATCAAAAAGTAATAACTAATGATAAATTAGTTTTTCTAAAAGTTATATCTAATGTTATTAAATCAGGTATGAATATAGTTGGTGTTAACTCACCTGAAAAAATGTAATGATAAAAGAATTAAAATATTTATTCTTTATATTAGTTATTTCATTTTTTACTTTTATAACATTAAATTACTATTTTTCTGATATCAATAAAAAAAATTCATATAGATCACTTATGGATGCTGATGAAAAAATTTTAATTTTTTCTCAAAACCTGTTTGTATTAGTCAACGATACTAAGGATGTTGTTGAATTTATTGAAAAAACTATTGATAAAAATAAAAAGAATTACAATTTTTGGAAATTGATTAACAACAATGAATGAAAGACGATCTTTTATTACTGGTATTAAATCTGTTTCACTTTCCAAAAAGGAAAAAGATTTTATTAAAAAATATAAACCATGGGGAATCATACTTTTTTCAAGAAATATTAAATCGATTTATCAAACGAAAAAACTAACTGATGCAATTAAAAAAATTTTTAAAGACAAAAATTATCCTATTTTAATAGATCAGGAAGGCGGTAGGGTTAATAGGTTAAGAAATTTTTTCAATTCAGATAAGCTAACGAGTGAATATTTTGGTAACTTATATACAAAAAAAAATAAAAAATTTGATACTTATTACAAAGTATTTATTGACAAAACTTCCTCCCTATTAAAGTTAGCTGGTATAAACGTTAATACGGTCCCTGTCCTAGATTTGAGAGTCAAAGGTTCAAGCAGCATAATAGGTAATCGCTCCTTTTCCAATAATTCAAAAATAGTTTCTAGAATTGGAGATGTTTGCATTAAAAATTTTCATAATAATAATATCGGCACAGTCATTAAACATATTCCTGGTCACGGTCTTGGAAAAGTTGACAGTCACAAGTTTACACCTACGATTAAGGCCAAATATAATTATTTGATTAAAAATGATTTTTCAGCATTTAAAAATAAGAAAAGCCTTCTTGCTATGACTGCTCATATTATTTATGAAAATATAGATGCCGCTAATACCGCAACGCATTCAAAAAAAAATTATCCATTTAATCAGAAAAGATATTAAATTCAAAAATATTTTAATGTCTGATGATATTTCAATGAATAGTTTAAAATATTCAATTAAAATAAATACTCAAAAAGCTTTTAGTGCTGGTTGTAACTTAGTTCTACATTGTAATGCTAACTATAAAGAAATGTTAACTGTTGCTGAAAACTCACCTTTAATATCAAAATTTATTATTAAAAAAACATCACAATTTTACAGAATTTTAAGTTAGTATTTGGAATGCAAAATATTGATTCTAATGATTTTAATGTTGATCTAAATAATTATAAAGGTCCCTTAGATGTGTTACTTGATCTTGCAAAAGCACAAAAAGTTGATCTTGAAAATATTTCAATCACTAAGTTAGCTGATCAGTTTCACGAATACATTATAAACAAAAAAAATCTTAATTTAGAAGCTGCATCTGAATATTTATTAATGGCAACTTGGCTAACTTATTTAAAATCAAAGCTTCTATTGCCAGGTAATCCCGAAGAAGAGTTTAAGGTTTTGGAGGTTGCAGAACAATTAAAACTACAACTTAAAAAATTAGAATTAATTCGTTTACTTTCAGATCAAATGTTAAAAAGAAAGAGATTGGGTAGAGATATTTATATGAGAGGTATTAAGGGTAATATCAGGTCAATTTATAGTACCGAATATAAATTAACCCTTTATGAGTTATTAAAATCCTATTCCTCAACCATTATGACAAAAGATTTTCAGAGAATGAATATACCTAAGCTTCCAGTTTTTACTACAGAAGATGGTATAAAAAGAATTAGAGAATTTTTTGGCAAATTAATTGATTGGAAAAATTTAGAAGATTTAATTCCACAAAATTTTAAAAGTGGTGTACAAAATAAAAGAACAGGTAAAGCTGGTATTTTTGCAGGCTCGCTTGAGTTAGTTAAAGAGGGCAATCTTACTATTAAACAAGAAAATCTATTTGAAGATATCTTCATTAAAGAAATTAAATGATAAAAAAAAAAGATTCAAAAGATAATATTGTTACCTTTCCACCAAAGGTAAATAATGGTGAAAGAGAAGTAGAGGCTATAATTTTTGCTGCTGCAGAGCCCTTAGATATTGATACAATTGAGTCTAAAATCTCAAAAAAAATTAATGTATTAAAGACTTTAAACAAACTTAAAATTGAATACTCTACTAGAGGAATTAATTTAGTTTGTATTTCTAATAAATGGTCTTTTAGAACGTCTGAAAATTTATCAAATTTGATGTCTCAAGAAAAGACTGTTCAAAAAAAACTATCTAGAGCTGCCATAGAAACTTTAGCAATTATTGTTTACCACCAACCAGTTACTAGAGCAGAAATTGAAGAGATAAGAGGAGTTGCTTTTGGCACAAATACTCTTGATATATTAATGGAGTTAAATTGGGTTAAGCCACAAGGAAGAAAAGATGTTCCTGGTAAACCAATTCAATATGCTACTACAGATGATTTTTTAAGTCATTTTAGTTTACAAAAACTATCAGATTTACCAACAGTAGAGGAACTAGGCTCAGCGGGATTAATTGATAGCACAAATATCGATAGCGCTATATTTGGAACTGGGAAATTTTATAAAGAGAAACAAGAAGACAAAAAAGAAGATATTTATTCAAATATCGATGAAATGTTGAGTGGCACACTTGAAAAAGATGAAGAGGCTTAATATAGTTCTTTAAATAAATAAATATTAAGGATATAAAATAAATATGGCACCAAGTATTTGGCAAATAGGTATAGTTATAGTTTTGATAGTTTTGCTATTCGGAAGAGGTAAAATATCTAGCTTGATGGGTGATGTTGCTAAAGGTATAAAGAGTTTTAAAAAAGGAATGGCAACTGATCTTCCTGAGGAAAATGAAGGCACCAAAAATATTTCCGAAAATAATCAAGACACAAAAGACAAAGAATAAATCAAATGCCCACTATTGGTTGGTTTGAGATATTAATAGTAGTTTCTGTCGCCGTTATTGTTATTGGACCTAAAGATTTTCCATTTATGCTTAAAAAAGCAGGATCCTGGATTAGAACAGTAAAAAAATATATTAGCAATATACAAAATGAAGTGGCCGATCTGGAGTTAGATAATATTAAAACTGAAGATTCAAAAATTATAGATAAAGATAATGACAAAATCTGAAAATGATGGTGGCTTTGTAAGTCATCTTGCTGAACTAAGAAAAAGATTAATTCAATCTTTTATTTTTTTGATTATTTTTTTTATAGGGTGTTATTTTTTTGCAGAACATTTATATGGCTTTCTTGTCGAACCCTACGCTAAAGCTGTCAAAGATGATGGTACAGAAAGAAGATTAATTTTCACTGCACTTCAAGAAACATTTTTAACTTACTTAAAAGTTTCTTTTTTTGCAGCATTTTTTGTAACATGTCCTTTTATTTTAATGCAAGTGTGGAAATTTATTGCACCTGGACTTTATAAACATGAAAAAATAGCAATAGTACCTTATTTAATATTAACACCAATATTATTCTTTTTAGGAGGCATGCTCGTATATTATTTGATAATGCCATTGGCAATTAAATTTTTTCTTTCTTTTGAAAGTAGTGGTCTGACAACAGGTTTGCCAATTCAATTAGAAGCAAAAGTTAATGAATACTTATCTTTAGTGATGAAATTAATTTTTGCATTTGGTATTAGCTTTCAACTTCCTGTTGTTCTTAGTTTGTTAGCAAGAATAGGTATAGTTGATGCTAAATTCTTAAAAGAAAGAAGAAAATATGTTGTTGTTATAATTTTTGCTGTAGCGGCATTGCTCACTCCACCAGACCCGATTACACAGATAGGTTTAGCCATACCATTGTTGATTTTGTATGAATTATCTATATTTTCAGTAAATATTATCGAAAAAAGAAATAATAAAGATGCATAATGTTAAAGATATAAGAAATGATATTCAGGGTTTTAAAGATTCTTTTAAAAAAAGATTTTTAGACGTTGATATAGATAAAATTTTAATATTAGACGAAAATAATCGTAAATATATTCAAGAGAAAGAAAGTTTTGAAAAAGAAAAAAAAGATATTTCAAAATCTAAAGATAAAACACTTTTTGAAAAATCTAAAAATATTTCTATTGAAATTGAAAAAATTGTAAAATTACAATTAGGTATTAAAAATGAATTAGATAAAATTTTATCTTCAATTCCAAATATTCCACACAGTGATGTTCCAGTAGGTAAAGATGAAAATTCTAATGTAGAAATATCAAAATTTGGATTGATTCCAAAATTTAACTTTAAACCTAAACCCCATTATGAATTAGGTGAAAACTTAGATATGCTTGATTTTGATCTTGCTACCAAAACTACAGGCTCAAGATTTGTTTTTGTAAAAGATAAGTTAGCTCTTCTTGAAAGAGCATTGTCTAACTTTATGCTTGATACACATGTGAATCTTAATGGATATAAAGAAATTTCACCACCATTGATAGCTACAGATAGCACAATGTATGGTACTGGACAATTACCAAAATTTGAGAATGATCAATTTGAACTAAAACTGGATGATTTGTTAGATAGAAAATTTTTAATACCAACTGCTGAAGTTATTTTAACAAATATTGTAAAAGATCAAATTATTAACAAAAAAAATCTTCCTATGAGAATGGTTGCCTCTACACCATGTTTTAGAAAAGAAGCAGGGAGTTACGGTAAGGATACAAAAGGAATGATTAGACAACACCAATTTTATAAAGTTGAAATGGTTAGTATTGTTGAATCGGATAAATGTATAGAGGAACTAGATAGAATGACTGATTGTGCTACTAAAATACTAGATTTGCTAAAACTTCCCTATAGAAAAATTATTTTATGTAGTGGAGATATGGGTTTTAGTGCTGAAAAAACTTTTGATATAGAGGTTTGGCTGCCTTCAGAAAATAAATATAGAGAAATTTCAAGTTGCTCATCATGTGGATCATTTCAAGCTAGAAGAATGAAGGCTAGATATAAGAATGACAATAAAGAAACAATATTAGTAGGTACATTAAATGGTAGTGGATTAGCTGTGGGAAGAACTATAGTTGCTATACTGGAGAACTATCAACAAGAAGATGGGTCAATCATTGTTCCTGAAGTTTTAAAACCTTACATGAATAATCTTAAGAAAATTAATAAGATTTAGCGTTGTTTTAATTAGATAGATGTTGTAAGTATTTATTTTAATTAAGGAGAAACATGGATTCAGGAATAAGTCAATTTGTACCACTAATTTTAATATTTGTTATTTTTTACTTTTTTTTAATAAGACCGCAGCAAAGAAAAGTTAAAGAACATAAGCTGATGATAGAAAGCTTAAAAAGAGGGGATAAAGTCGTTACATCAGCAGGAATCATAGGTACAATTGAAAGAATTGTCGATGATGAAAAAGCTGAAGTTTTGATTGCTGAAAATGTTAAGGTAGAAGTTATAAAGTCTACTGGTATTCAAGCCTTGATGAACACTCCAGAAGAAAAAAAATAACATTAAATTTAAGTGCTATACTTTTCTAAATTAAGAATAACTATAGTCACGTTGATAGCTTTTTTTTTCATTTTTATAGCCTCATCAAATTTTTTAAATATAGAAAATAGTTTTTTTGGTAAGAAAATTAATTTAGGCTTGGATTTACAAGGTGGATCATACCTTTTACTTGAAATTGATAATGAACCTATTCAAATACAAAAATTACAAAATGCAACTACGCTTATCCGGAATAATCTAAAAGATAATAATATTATTTTTACAGACTTAAGAATTTTAAATAAATCAATTTTATTTAATATTACTGATAAAGATATTGACACGGTACAATCTTTTTTTTTAGATAAAGAAAGTGTAATTAACCCTTATTATAATCAATATAAGTCACATCAATTTGATTTAACCATACAAGGAAATGAATTTAAACTAGAATTTTCTAAATATGGTCTAATTGAAATTAAAAATTCTTCTCAAGATCAAGCTATAGAGATTGTAAGAAGAAGAGTTGATGAAGTTGGTACAAACGAACCAAATATTTTAAAAAGAGGTAACGATAGAATTTTAGTTGAACTACCAGGACTTGACGATCCTATGAGAATTAAGTCACTATTAGGCAAAACTGCAAATTTAACATTCAGATTTGTTACTCAGAATGTTAATGATGTTTTTGGTGCAGAAAAACTTTTTTTTGAAGACGGTGAAAATGAATCGTTAGTTAGTAAAAGAATAATCTTAAGTGGAGAAAATTTGTTGGATGCTCAACCTCAAATGAATAACCAAACTAATGAAACTGTAGTATCGTTTACTCTTGATAGAGTAGGATCTAAGAGATTTGGTAAAGCTACTAGCTCAGGAATAGGCAAGCAATTAGCGATAGTTCTAGATGGAAAAATTGTTAGCGCTCCAGTTATTAGAGATGCGATAGTAAGGGGAAATGGGCAAATTAGTGGAAATTTCACATTTCAATCAGCTACCGATTTAGCTTTATTGTTAAGATCTGGTGCTTTACCAGCACCTCTCAATATAATCGAAGAAAGAACGGTTGGTCCTGATCTTGGTCAAGATTCAATAAATGCTGGAGTAATTGCATTATTGATCGGTTTTTTACTAGTGATTATTTTTATGTTCTTTAAATATAAAATTTTTGGTTTAATTGCCAACATAACGCTATTAATAAATTTATTTCTTTTAGTCGGAATACTAACGTTGTTTGAAGCAACACTGACACTGCCTGGTATTGCTGGTATTATTTTAACAGTTGGTATGGCTGTAGATGCAAACGTTTTAATTTTTGAAAGAATAAAAGAGGAATGTAGAAGTGAAAAAAATAATATAATTGCATTTGATACTGGATATATAAAATCTAGAACAGCAATTATTGACGCTAATATAACCACTTTAATTGCTGCTATAATTTTATTCCTTATGGGATCTGGACCAATAAAAGGTTTTTCTGTAACGCTAGCAGTTGGCATTTTTACAACTTTGTTTTCGGTCTATTTTATAGCAAGACTTTTAACAAGCCTTTACGTAATAAAAAATAAACATAAGGTTAATTTAATATAAAATGATAAATTTTAATAAATTTTATAAATTGTTTAATTTAATATCATTAGCTTTAGTTATTGTGTCTATTTCACTTTTATTATTTAAAGGTCTTAATTTTGGTGTTGATTTTAAAGGAGGAACTTTAATAGAGCTAAGAGCTAACAGTAATCAAACTAATATTTCAATGTTGAGAAAATCATTTAATAATATGGATTTAGGAGATGTTAATGTTAAAAAATTTGGTAATGAAAATGATTTCCTAATAAAATTTGAAAAAAAAGATATTAAACCCAACACTATAAAGAATATTAAAACCGATTTAACTAAATCAATAGGTAATTCTTTTAATTTTAGAAGGGTTGAAAATGTTGGGCCCAAAGTAAGCTCAGAACTTTTAAAATCAGGAGTTATAGCAATAGCTCTATCTTTGGCAGCAATGCTATTTTATATATGGATTAGATTTGAGTGGCAATTTAGTTTGGGTGCAATTTTAGCTTTATTTCATGATGTCATAATAACTCTTGGGTTCTTTTCATTACTTGGGTTAGAAATTAATTTATCTATAGTTGCTGCAGTTTTGACTATCGTTGGCTATTCAATGAACGATACTGTCGTAATATATGACAGAGTAAGAGAGAATTTAAGAAAATTTTCAGATATCAAAATTTTTGAATTAACTAATATCTCTATTAACGAGACTTTATCTAGAACTATAATAACTTCTGTTACAACACTTCTTGCTTTAGTTTCAATTTATTTATTTGGTGGAGAAATTTTAAAAGGTTTTTCTTTAGCTATGATACTGGGTGTAGTATTTGGAACTTATTCCTCAATATATATTGCTAACCCAATACTTGTAAAACTTAGAGTCTCACAAAAAACTATCTTAAAAGAAGATGCAGAGTAAAAATTAATAAAGGTTTTGAGCTGCTACCATTGTAAGTAGCATTGGTAGAGACAATAAAGTATTCGTTCTTGAAAACAGCATGGCAGTTCTTGCTGATTTTGCTTTAACATCAGGTTCACATGCAACAATACCTAAGGCTCTTTTTTGATTAGGCCAAATTATAAACCAAACA
>MDTF01010606.1_pt1 | contig 10349 bp, 9 predicted proteins | sample 811191 | NCBI WGS metagenome assembly MDTF01 (sample SAMN05326649, study PRJNA326480) | marine metagenome | isolation source: seawater | place: Southern Ocean | collected 2011
AACTCAGCTCTCAAAAAAGGTGAAACTTTAATAGATACTGCAATGACTTTAAATGCAATGCATCCAGACATAATTGTTATAAGACACCAAGACTCTGGTGCTCCTAATTTACTATCTCAAAAAGTTAATTGCACAGTGATTAATGCTGGAGATGGAAGAAGAGAGCATCCTACTCAAGCGTTATTAGATGCTTTAACTATTATTAATCGAAAAAAAACAATTGAAGGATTAAAGATTGCAATTTGTGGAGATATACTGCACTCGCGTGTTGCTAGGTCTAATATTTATTTAATGAATATGTTAGGTGCGGAAGTAAATGTTATTGGTCCAAAAACTTTAATGCCCAAATCCATCGAAAGACTTGGTGTTAAAAGTTTTACAGATATGAAAAAAGGTTTGGACAAATGTGACATTGTAATGATGTTAAGATTACAAAATGAGAGAATGCAAGGTTCATTTTTACCTTCCAAAAGAGAATATTATGAGTTCTTCGGTCTAACACCAGAAAAATTAAAGTTTGCTAGTAAAGATGCTTTGATTATGCATCCTGGACCAATGAATAGAGGAGTTGAAATAGACACTAAGCTTGCGGATGACATAAATGTAAGTCTTGTTAAAGAACAAGTTGAATTGGGTGTTGCAGTAAGAATGGCATGCTTGAAAATTTATTGTAAATAAAATGAAAGAAAAAATTTTAATTAACGCACGTATTATAGATCCATCTCAAAAATTAGATGAAGTGGGATCAGTGATTATCAATAATGAAGGAAAAATTAAAGCAATAGGAAAAAATATTTCAAAATCTGACGTCACGTCTTCAGCAGAAGTTGTAGATTTAGAAAATCATATTCTAATACCAGGAATTGTTGACATGAAAGCATTTGTTGGAGAACCAGGCTACGAATATAAAGAAAATTTCAGAACATTAAGTCAAGCAGCTTTAGCGGGTGGAGTAACTTCAGTGGTTACTATGCCAAATACTAAACCAATTATAGATAATGTTTCTATGGTTGACTTTATAATCAGAAGAGGAAGAGATAAAGCATCAATCAACTTATATCCCTGCGCATCACTAACTAGAGAAATAGGTGGAAGAGAAATGTCTGAATTTGGTTTGCTTTCAGCAAAAGGAATTATTGGATTCACTGACGTTATTAGGACAGTTCAAAACACAGAAACAATGGTAAAAATAATGGACTATGCTTCAGATATAGGTGTTTTGATTATGCAACATGTCGAAGATTTTGAGCTTTCAAAAAACGGCTGCATAAATAACGGTGAGGTTTCAACAAGATTAGGTCTAGAGGGAATTTCATATATAGCTGAAAAAATAATCATTGAGAGAGATCTGTCTTTATTAAGTGAATATCCCTGCAGATACCACGTAAATCAAATCTCTTCAAAAGAAACTTTAGATGTTATTAAAAGAAACAAAGAACAAGGATTAAAATTTAGTGTTGGTGTGTCTATTAATAATCTTTCGCTAAATGAAAATGACATTGGTGACTTTAAAACTTTTTTAAAACTTTCTCCGCCTCTCAGGCTTGAAGAAGATAGGATAGCATTAGTACATGGAATTAAGTTGGGATTGATTGATGTGATTGTATCTGATCATACACCTGAAGATGAGGAGGGAAAAAGATTACCTTTTGCACAAGCAGCTACTGGTGCAATAGGAATTGAAACTCTTTTACCGCTAGCTCTTGAAATGCACCACAATGAGTCTCTTGATTTAACAAAGATAATTGAGACTTTAACAATAAATCCAGCAAAAATTTTACAAATAAACAAGGGCACATTGAAAAAAGGATCAGATGCTGACATCTGTGTTTTTGATTTAAATAAACCATGGGTAGTAAATGGAAACGATTTAAAGTCTAAATCAAAAAATACAGCTGTCGAAGGTAGGAAACTTCAGGGTAAAGTTCTTATGACTTTCTTAAATGGCGATATAGTATTTAAATCATAGTGAATTTAGAAATTTTATATACAGTAACTTATTCTTATTTTTTAGGATCCATACCATTTGGTCTAATCCTTGCAAAAATTTTTTTAAACAAAGATCTTAGAAATGTTGGGTCAGGAAACATAGGAGCTACAAACGCACTTAGAACTGGTAAAAAATCCTTAGGTGTATTTACCTTGCTCTTAGATGGGCTTAAAGGTTACACCTCTATTTCAATAACCTTTATGTATTTTCCAGATTATATTTATCTGTCTGGCCTTTTGTGCATACTTGGCCATATATTTCCAGTTTGGTTGAGATTTACAGGAGGAAAAGGAATAGCAGTTTTTCTTGGAGCTCTTTTAGGTTTGTCAATTAAATTAGGGATACTTTTTATAATTTGTTGGAGTTTAGTTCTATACCTAACGAAATACTCATCTGTATCTTCTTTGGTTTCCACAGGAGTAATTTTTACTTATTCAATTTATTTAAAAAATTCTCTTGAAACGATATTTTTTTTTATAATTCTTATTATTGTTATTTATACACATAGGGTAAATATAGTTCGACTTAAAAATAAAACAGAAGGTAAAATCAACCTTTAGAGGATTTTTTTTTAAAATTATACTAGTGTTTGACAAAACTGCTTAGATTTGTAAGTAAATATATAAATGAATTTGGTTATTGTTGAAAGTCCTGCAAAAGCAAAAACAATTAATAAATATTTAGGAAAAGATTATTTAGTTTTAGCAAGTTATGGACATATAAGAGATTTACCATCAAAAAATGGATCAGTAGATCCTGATAATAACTTTAAAATGTTATGGGAAATTGGCTCTTTTTCAAAAAAATATTTAAAAGAAATTACTGATGCTGCAAAAAATTCTGATAAAATTATATTAGCTACTGACCCCGATCGTGAAGGAGAGGCAATAGCTTGGCATGTCAAAGAATATCTTGTCTCTAAGAAAATTTTAAAAAATAAGGTTTTAGAACGGGTAGTATTCAATGAAATCACAAAAAATGCTATTTTAAAAGCAATAGACAATCCTAGACAAATAGAAATTCATTTAGTTGAAGCTTATTTGGCAAGAAGAGCTTTGGATTATCTTGTTGGCTTTAACATCTCCCCTATTCTATGGGCTAAACTTCCAGGTTCTAAGTCAGCTGGTAGAGTTCAGTCTGTTTCTTTAAAATTAATTAATGAAAGAGAACATGAGATAGAGTTATTTAATCCTGAAGAATACTGGTCTCTCACTTCAGATTTTACGAACACAAATGATAAAAGAATTTTTTCTAAGTTAAGTCTTTTTAAAGGAGAAAAAATTGAACGTTTTACATTTAAAAATAAAATAGAGATTAATAAAGCTTTATATATTATTAATAAATCTAAGTTTAAGATAGCAGACATTGGCTCAAAAGTTCATAAAAGAAATCCTTTAGCTCCTTTTACAACTTCTACGCTTCAACAGACTGCCTTTAGTAAGTTTGGTTTTGGAGCATCAAGAATAATGCAAATTGCCCAAAAACTTTATCAAGGCGTTGACATTGAAGGAGAAACCACTGGGCTTATTACCTACATGAGAACTGACGGAACTCAAATATCAACGGATGTAATTGCCGATTTTAGAAACCTAATTGAAAAAGATTTTGGAAAAAAATACCTTCCGTTGAGTTACAATACACACGAAGGTAAAAAAGCTAAAAATGCCCAAGAAGCACATGAAGCAATAAGGCCTACTAAAATAACTAGAAAGCCAAACGATATTAAGAAATATTTAAATTCAGATCAGCTAAAACTTTATGAGCTCATCTGGAGCAGAGCACTTTCTTCACAAATGAGACCTGCAGAATTCTATAGAAATAATATAACAATTTCCTCTGAAGACAAGCAGACTAATTTTAGAGCGAATGGCTCTGTTGTTAAATTTGAAGGTTTTTTAAAAGTTTATGAAATATTAGAAACAGATGATGATGCAAAAAATGTTCTACCTGAGTGTAAAATTGGTGAAGATGTTAATATTCGGAAATTAACAGATGAACAACATTATACAGATCCACCACCTAGGTATTCAGAAGCTAGTTTGGTAAAGAAGATGGAAGAACTTGGCATTGGAAGGCCGTCTACGTATGCTAGTATTATATTGGTTTTATCTACCAGGAATTATGTTGAACAAATAAACAAAAAATTTCACCCAACAGATAGAGGAAAGCTATTATCAGCTTTCTTGGAAAAATTATTCACAAAATATGTTGATTATAACTTTACAGCTGATTTAGAAAATCAATTAGATGAAATTACTAGTGGTAAAATTGAATGGATAAAAGTTTTAGAAAATTTTTGGATAGATTTTTTTTCTAATATTAATACAGTTAAAGAAAAAAGAACACGCGAAGTTTTAGATTTGTTAAACGATAGTCTCAGTAATATAATTTTTGACAAAGATGAAAAAAATATAATAGACCGGAAATGTAAACTTTGTAGTAATGGTGAATTAAGTTTAAAAAATAGTTTTCATAGTGGAGCTTTTATTGGTTGTTCTAATTATCCAGAGTGTAAATTTACAAGACCGCTTTCTAAAACAAAAGCTACAAATAAATACAATCCTACAGAACCTAAATTAATTGGGCAAAATAATTTAGGTAAAGATATTTATTTAAAAAATGGGAGATTTGGTCCTTACTTACAATATGAAGAAGAAATTCAAGTAGATGAAAATTTAAAAAAAACTAAAAAGAAGAAAGTAAAAAAAATTAAAGAAGATAATAATATGAGAAATGTGTCTATACCCAAAGGTATTGAAATAAATAAAATTGATTTATCGCAAGCAAAATTTCTATGCTCACTGCCAAAAATTCTAGGTCAAAACCCAGAAACTGGACAAGATATAGTTATAAATTCCGGAAGATTTGGTCCTTATTTAAAATGTGAAAATAAATCTGCTCGTATAGATAATGTTAACGAAATTTTTTCTATTAGTTTAAATAAAGCAATATCACTTATTTCTGAGGCAAAACAGGGTAGAATGTCCTTGTCAATTATAAAGGATTTAGGAGGACATCCAAAAGACAAAATGCCTGTTAGAATTTTGAAAGGTCAGTTTGGGCCATATATTAAATATAAATCTTTAAACGCAACAATACCAAATGGGAAAAATCCTAGCAAAATAACAATGAAAGAAGCTGTAATATTAATAGAAAAACGTAAAGAATATGATAAGAACAAAAATAAAAAAAACTAAAACAGTAAATATAAAATAGAAAAAATATAAATATGAAAAAAATAATCTTATTATGTGTAATCGGAATTTTTCTCAGTATGAATGCAAACGCTAAAGCGGCTGAAGAAAAAAAATGCAGTGAAATAGAAGGCTCAAAAAAACTTGGAAAAAATAGTGGTGAGTATATGAAGTGTTTAGGTAAAACAGTAAGAAAAAAAACTAAACTAAAAACAGACTCAAAATTAACAAGATGGATTACAGGTAAAGATAAAATTACTGACTCGATTCCAAATCCATACACAGGATTGAAGAATATAGGTAAAGCAATAAAGCCAGATCTAAAATAATAATGAGTGCTGAAGAAAACTTAAAAAAACTAAGCATAGAATTACCATACGCTCCGCGGCCAGTCGGTGCGTATGTTGCTTATAAGAAAATCAATAATTTAATATATGTATCTGGCCAAGTTTCATTCAACTCTGATGGAAAACTGATTAAAGGTAAGTTGGGATTAGATATGACAGTAGAACAAGGTCAAGCTGCCGCTCAAGCTTGTGCTGTAAATATACTTTCTCAAATAAAAGCAGCCTGTAATGGAGATTTGAACAAAGTTAAAAATTGTATAAAGCTAACAGGTTTTGTTAATTCAATAGATAGTTTTATTGACCAGCCAAAAGTAATTAACGCCGCTTCTGAATTAATGACGAAAATATTTGAAGAAAATGGCAAACACGCAAGAGCAGCTGTAAGTGTAAATTCTCTACCTTTAGGGGCAGCGGTAGAAGTAGAAGCAATTTTTGAAGTTAATTAATAGTTGGCCTACCAATTGAGAAGTATTTAATTTTTTTAATACGCATCTCATCAAAATTGTAAAGGTTTCTTAAATCATAAAGAACAAAATTTTTTTTTGTTATTTTGCTAAAATTAAGTGATTTAAACTCATCCCACTCCGTATGTAGTATAATAAGATCAGCATCTTTACATGCTGTTTTAATATCTGAGTGAAAAATACAATTCTTCAGTTTATCAAACACTTTCTTTTTACCTGTAGGATCGTAGTAAGAAACAAAAGCTTTTTTCTTTAAAAGACGAGGAATCATAAAAAGGCTTACAGCATCACGCATGTCATCTGTGTTAGGTTTAAAAGTTACACCAAGAAAAACTATTTTTTTATTTTTAACATTTTTTGCAAAAAAATTTTCAATTCTATTTAATAGTAAAAATTTTCTATTTTCATTTGATTTAATTACAGATTTAACAATTGATAAATTAATTTTTGCTTTATCACCTATTGATACCAGTCCTTTTGTATCTTTAGGAAAGCATGAACCACCATACGCAGGCCCAGCTCTCAGAAAACGACTTCCAATTCTAAGGTCACTTCCCATACCTAAAGAAATATCTTCTACGTTAATACCTGTTTTTTCACAAAGATTTGCTATCTCGTTAATGAACGTGATTTTTGTAGCTAGAAAGGCATTAGAAGCATACTTGATTAATTCAGCTCCTCTTCTATTGGTTGTAAAAAAATTAGCTCCTTTATTAATTAAAGGCAAATATAAATTTTTCATTATTTTAAAAGCTTTTAATGAATTTGATCCAACAACTATTCTATCTGGATACCTGAAGTCTCTTATCGCTTCTCCCTCTCTTAAAAATTCTGGATTTGACAATACTGTAAATTTTTTTTTATTTTTTAAGTATTTTTCTATTAAATCACCTGTACCAACAGGAACCGTAGATTTAGTAATAATAATTTTTTTATTTTTTGAAAATTTTAAAATTTCTTTAGTGGCATCAAAAATATATTTAAGATCAACGGACAATGATTTTTTTTTGTTCGGGGTACCAACACAAATAAAAATAATATCAGATTTATTTAATGCTTCAGAAATATTTGTGGTAAAAAATAAACGTTTTGCACGATAATTTTTTTTTATTAGTTCGTTTAATCCAGGTTCATAAATAGGTGATTGGCTTAAATTTAATTTTTTAATCTTACTTATGTCTTTATCAACACAGTAAACAGTGTGGCCTATATCAGAAAAACAGGTTCCACTTACAAGGCCAACGTAACCTGTTCCTATCATGCACAGTTTCATTTTTTTAATCCTTTGAAATTTCTATAGTTGAATTGATATAACCACTTAAGGTGCCGCAATCTAAATATTTACCTTTAAAAATGTTTCCATAAAAATTTTCACCATCAGTTATTAATTGTTTAATAGCATCGGTAATATGAATTTCCCCACCTTGGCCTGGTTTTAATTTTTTAAGTTTTTTCATAATAATTTTTGGCAATATATAGCGTCCAATAATAGCAAAATTTGAAGGTGCTAGGCTGATCTTAGGTTTTTCTACTACATCTTTAATTTTAAAATAATTTTTTTTTTTATCTTCAATTGAAAGAATTCCCCACCTGGATACCGTTTTTTTTTTTACTAATTTTGTGGCAATAATTGAACCTTTAGTTTTTTTATGGAGTACTATCATCTCTTTTGAACAATTTTTTTTTATTATTAGATCATCAGGAAAAAGCATTAAGAAATGAGACGATTTTATAAGATGTTGACATTTTAAAATTGCATCACCAGTTCCCTTAGGTTTATTCTGATAAACAAACTTTATCATTTTTTGATAGCTTTTTAGCTTATTAAAGATCTCAAGAATTCTTTTGTCTTTTTTTTTAGCTAATATAGATTTATAAAATCGATCGTTAAAAAAATATTTTTTTATACTCTCTTTTTTTTTTGATATGATAAAAATAAACTCGTTAATTCCAGCATCTATGCACTCATCAAGTATATGTTCTAAATTTGATTTTCCATTTATGGGAAGTAGTTCTTTGGGTGTAATACTAGAAAGCGGTAAAAGTCTTGTGCCTAGCCCCGCTAGTGGTATAATTGCTTGTTTTAACATAAGTTTCTTTTACTTTTAAATTTCAATTATTACAAATGAAAATATTTCGAAATAAAAAAAATTTAATTAAAGAAATATCGACTCTCGATAACATAGCATTTGTTCCAACAATGGGAGCGCTACACAAGGGCCATATAAGCTTAATAAATAAAGCTAAAAGAGAATCTGATGATGTTTTAGTTTCTATTTATGTAAATCCAAAACAATTTAATTCAAAAAAAGATTTTCAAAAATATCCAAGAAATTTAAATAAAGATATTAATATTTTAAAAAAAAATAATGTCAATTATCTATACATCCCAACTGATAAAGATGTCTATTCATTTAGAACTGACGTTAAAATATATTTAGATGATTTTTCTAAAATTCTTTGTGGTAAATTCAGACATGGTCACTTTAAAGGAGTTATAAATATTGTTAATAGATTTTTACAAATTATAAAGCCTAGATTGATTTACTTAGGTGTAAAGGATTTTCAACAACTTTCTTTAATTGAATCGCACATAATTAAAAATAAAATTAAAACTGATGTTGTTCATTGTGCTACGATAAGAAATAATAGTGGCATAGCCCTTTCTTCACGAAACTCTGAGCTTAATAAAAAAAATTTAATAAATGCAGCACAAATTTATAAATTCATTCAAAATAATAAAAAATTAATTCTTAATAAAATTTTAAATAAGAAAAAGTCAGAAATTGTTAATAAATTAATTAAATTAGGCGCAGATAAAGTTGATTATATCGAATGTATAAATTTAGATAAAAAAAAAATTTGTACAAACAGTAAGTATAAATTTAATGTTTTTGTGGCATATTATATAAAAAACATAAGGCTGATTGATAATCTATAAAAATACCATCGAGCCAATTCCTAAAAATGAGAGGAAGCCAATTACGTCTGTAACAGTAGTTACAAAAACACTAGAAGCTAGTGCGGGGTCTATTTTCATTTTTTTTAAAGTAACGGGTATTAAGATGCCAAACAATCCGGCTACAATCATATTTAAAACCATGGATGCAGCAATAATTATTGAAAGATCTATTTGTTTAAACCATAATTGAACAATTAAACCAGTAATTATTGCAAAAATTATTCCATTTAGAACCCCTATAAAAAATTCCTTAACAACAATTTTATTTATATTACTACTGGATAATTCTTTTGTTGCTATAGCTCTAATTGTTACAGCAAGTGTTTGCATTCCTGCGTTTCCACCCATCGATGCGACTATTGGCATTAAAAATGCTAGAGCAACTACTTTCTCAATTTCTGCACCAAAAATACTAATAACCCAAGAAGCAAGTAATGCTGTCGCTAGGTTTACTAACAACCAGTTAAATCTTCTTTTTGTTTTTACAAATACCGAGTCAGTAATTTCTTCATCTCCAACACCGGCTAATCGTAAGGCATCCTCTTCTGCTTCCTCTTGTACAACAGTAACTATGTCATCAGCAGTAATCATTCCTACTAATTTATTATTTTTATTTACAACACCAGCAGAAACCAAATTATAACTTTCAAATGCTTGCCCCACTTCTTCTTTGTCCATATTGACAGAAATCAATACTGGCATATCTCTCATTATAGAATTCATTTTTGAATCTCTGGCGGTTCGTAAAACTCTTGAAGAGGGAACAATTCCAATAGGCTTAAATTCATTATCAACAATAAATATTTCTAAAAATTCTTGTGGCAAATCTTTGCTTTCTCTTAAATAATCAATAGTTTGCCCTACTGTCCAATCACTTGGTATGGCAGTAAACTCTCGTTGCATAATACGTGCGGCAGAATCTTCTGGATAACTAAGACCTTCTTCTAAAAGAAATCTATCTTTAGGAGGTAGTTTATCTAAAATTAGGTTTTTTTTATCTAATTCTAAATTTTCTAAAATTGAAACTGCATCGTCAGATTCTAATCTTTTTATAATATTTGAAATTGAATCTATTGAGAGTAATAATAAAACTTCACTTTGAATTGACTCATTTAGTTCAATAAAAATTTCAGGTGCAATACTGAAAGATTCTATTTCTATTAATTTTACACGTGTTTCATAAGATAAATTTTCTATTAAATTTGAAACATCTGAAGGATGTAAATCTTTTAATGTTTGATTAATAAACTTGAGATCACTTATGTTTATTTTTTCACTAAAAATTGTTATGAAATTTTTATTAAAGTCTAAGTTTACTTTTTTATTACCTATAGACTTTATTAAACTCATAAAAACTCCTTTTACATTATTTGTGAGACTATTAGTTTATCT
>MDTF01005906.1_pt1 | contig 10347 bp, 7 predicted proteins | sample 811191 | NCBI WGS metagenome assembly MDTF01 (sample SAMN05326649, study PRJNA326480) | marine metagenome | isolation source: seawater | place: Southern Ocean | collected 2011
AAAAAACACATTTATAGTAAATCTGGCTGGACTTCTAATTTATTTAACTTGATTTAATGTTGTTATTATCAAATAAAGCTAATAAATATTCAAGATATGCTTAGATTTATCTTCTTGAATTCATTAACTGAGAATATTGTAATTTTAACAGAAATTAAAAGTCATCTTAATGTTTGATAATGTTTTTTATTTTAAAAAAGTTTGGGAAGTTTTAAGTATTAAACACAAAAAACAATCTTTATTTCTTTTACTTTTAATTTTTTTAGGAGGTATAGCTGAAATATTTAGTATTGGAATAATTATTCCAATATTTTCAATTTTTATAGAAGATTCTAATAGTAGTTATTCGTTTTTAAGTTTTCAATTTGTTGAAAATTTTATTAATGCAAATGACAAAGCAACGCTATTAGTTTTTGCAGTAATTTTTTTGTCATTAATTTACCTAATTAAAGCTTTGTTTTTAACTTTTTTATATAATTATCAATCTAAATTTTGCTATGTTGTTCAGGAAGACTTGACCACAAGCTTATTTAATAAATATTTATTTAGCAATTTAATCATTAATCATAAAAAAAAAACTTCTGAATTAATTAGAAATTTAACTACTGAAATGGACCAATTAGTTACTGCAGTATTATTACCAGCTCTTAATTTTATTGTAGAATTAACTATATTTATATCAATTACATTAATCTTAATATTTTATGAACCTGCTGGAACATTAATTGTTTTTTTATTTGCACTTATTATAATTTCCTTTTTTTATTTTTTTACCAAAAAAAAAATTAACAAATTTGCAGAAGCAAGACAAGAAGGAGAAAATTCAAGAATAAAAGTTCTTCAAGATAGCTTTGGAAGTATTAAGGATTTGATAATTTTAAAAACAAGAAATTTTTCGTTAGAAAAATTTTCTTTTAAAACCAATATTGTTTCGACAGCAAAAGGAAAAATGGAATTTATTAATTTTTTACCAAAGGTTTGGATTGAGTATTTTGGAGTTTTTATATTAATGTCTTTAATAACATTTTTAGTAATTAATGAAAAAAATATAGAATCAATTATACCAACTTTGGCTTTATTTTCTGTTGCTGCATTTAGGATGCTGCCAATTATTAATAGATTAATTATATCTATCCAACATATGAGATTTGGTTTGCCAGTATTAAATAACTTGCGAAGAAATCTTTTTAAGAAAGAAGTTGGTCAAATAAATAATTTTTATATTGACGATATTAAGAAATTACCTCAATTAGAAAATATTGTTTTTAAGGACGTAAATTTTTCCTACACACCTAATGATAAAAATATTTTAGAAAATATAAATTTAAAAATATCTAAAGGAGATAAATTGGGAATTATTGGTGAAAGTGGTATAGGTAAATCAACCTTTTTAGATTTATTAATTGGATTTCAATTTCCAGTAAGTGGTGAGATAATTATTAATAACAAAATAAAAGATACCAATCTATTAAAAACAACAAATGACATTGGTTATGTTCAGCAGAATGCCTACTTAATTGATGGAACAATTGAGGAAAATATAGCCTTAGAAGAAAAATATCCAGATAAAGAACGGCTAAAAAAAGTTATCAATATATGTTTACTTAACGACGTGGTTGGAATGTCAAATTTAGGCTTAAAAAAAGAAGTTGGAGAGAAAGGAAATTTACTTTCTGGAGGCCAAAAACAAAGGGTAGCTTTAGCTAGAGCCCTTTACAAAAACCCAAAAATTTTAGTATTAGATGAGGCAACGAATGCTCTTGATATTGATACAGAATTAAAAATTTTAGATAATATCAATAATATTAAGTCGATAGAAATATTTTTAACCATAAATCACCGGAACTTATCTCTAAAAAACTGTAATGCTTTTTTAAAATTTGAAAATAATAATATAATTAAAGTTGATCAAGTTTAGATAAAGATTATATTATTAAAACTTAATGAATTATTTCAAAAAAAAAACTCTTTTGATAACTGGTGGCACAGGATCTTTTGGGAGCGCATTGTTAGAAAAATTTTCTATAGAAAATACTCCAATTAAAGAGATTCGAATATTTAGTAGAGATGAAAAAAAACAAGACGATCTAAGAAAAAAACATACAAATTTTAAAGGTAAATTAAAATTTATTATAGGAGATGTGAGGGATATTAACTCGGTTAATGAAGCAGTAAGTGGATCAGACTTTATATTCCATGCGGCAGCACTAAAACAGGTACCATCTTGTGAATTTTATCCCATGGAAGCAATAAAAACAAATATTATTGGCACGAACAATGTAATTACTTCTGCAATATCTAATAAGGTTAAAAAAGTGATAGTCTTAAGTACAGATAAAGCAGTTTACCCAATTAATTCTATGGGAATGAGTAAGGCCTTAATGGAAAAAATTGCAATTTCTAAATCTTTATTAAATCAAAATAAAACTAATGTTTGTGTAACTAGATATGGAAATGTTATGGGGTCCAGAGGTTCTGTCATTCCCCTTATGATAGAACAGATTAAAAGTAAAAAACCAATAACAATTACAGATAAAAATATGACAAGATTTTTGATGACCTTGGATGATGCAATGAATTTAGTTTTTTTTGCTTTTAAAAATGGAAAAAATGGTCAGACATTTGTTAAAAAAACAAATAGTTCTTTAATAATTGAGGTTGCAAATGCTCTTAAGAGTATATTTAAAGTCAAAAACCACCCAATAAAAATAATTGGTATAAGACATGGAGAGAAAATACATGAAACTTTAATGGGCGCTGAAGAAAGATCTATCAGCAATGAAAATAAAGAATTTTTTATACTAAATCCAGATTTAAGAGATCTCAATTATAACAAGTTTTATAATAAGGGTAAAATAGGAAAAAAATTAAAAAACTATTCTTCTGATAGTGTAACTCTATTGTCATCAAATAAAATTGCTAAAATTTTATTAAAGTTAGATTTTGTTAAAAAACATTTATAAATGAATATTCTAATTACTGGGTCACAAGGCTTTATAGGAAAAAATATTAAATTTTTTCTGAATGAAAAAAAAAATATTAAGATATTTGAGCATACAAAAAAAAAGTCAATTAAGAGCTTAATAGAAAATCTTGTAAAAGCTGATTTAATTTTACATCTAGCTGGTGAAAATAGATCTTCAAAAATAGAAGACTATAAAAAAAATAATATTTTTATTACAAGATTAATATGCGAGGTTCTTTATAAAAAAAACATAAAGGTACCAATAATATTTTCATCAACTACTCAGTTTCATAATAATAACCTTTATGGAAGAAGTAAAAAAAAGTGTGAAGAAATTTTAATAGATTTTAAGAAAAAAAATAACTCAATTGTAAATATTTTAAGATTACCAAATGTATATGGCAAATGGTCTAAACCAAATTATAATTCAGCAGTAGCAACATTTTGTTATAACTTATCAAGAAATATCAAGCTTAGAATTGATAATAGTAAATCAAATCTAAGCCTACTTTATATAGACGATCTTATGAATCAGGTATTTAAAATGACACAATCTCCAAGTAAAAGAATTTTTCCCATTATTAAAAATGTAAAAAAAACTAATTTAGGAGAATTGGTAAAAAATTTAAATTTAATTAAAGATAAAAGATGTAGTATTGAGCCATCTTATCTAAAAAATAAATTCTTAAAAAATTTATATAGCACTTATGTAAGCTTTGTACCTTTAAGTGAAACTCAATATAGTTTAGTAAAAAAAGAGGACAAGAGAGGAGAATTTTTAGAATTTGGTAAGTTTAAAAGTTTTGGTCAAGTTTCATATTTTACAATTAATCCCAAAGAGGAAAGAGGGCATCATTATCATCATTCCAAAGTTGAAAAATTTTTAGTAGTAACGGGAAGAGTTAAGTGTTTCTTTAAAAACTTAAATAATAATAAAAATTATATATTTGATGCTTCTGACAAAACTTCATCTGTATTTGAGAGTATTCCTGGTTGGTCACATGTTATAAAAAATAATAGTAATAAAAAAGTAGTTATTTTAGTATGGTCAAATGAGGTTTTTAAAAAAGAAAAACCTGATACATATAAATATAGAATTAATGTCAAAAATTAAAATTGTTACAGTAGTAGGAACAAGGCCAGAAATAATTAGGCTATCGTCTATTATAAAGAAGTTAGAATCTAACTTTAATCATGTGCTAATTAACACGAACCAAAATTATAATAAAAATTTAAATTCTATTTTTTTTAAAAATTTTCAAATTAAAAAACCAAAGTATAATATTAATACAAAATCTAGAACAACAATTGAAACTATTAGTAATATAATTAATAAGGTCGATAAAATAATTGAAAAAGAAAAACCTGATGCATTTTTAGTTTTGGGAGATACAAATTCTTGTCTTTCTAGTTATTCTGCTAAAAGAAGAAAGATTCCAATTTTTCATTTGGAGGCTGGTAATAGATGTTTTGATGAAAATGTTCCTGAAGAAATTAATAGAAAAATAATTGATAATATTTCGGATATAAATTTAACCTACAGTCTGAATTCAAAACTTAATTTATTAAATGAAGGATTTAAAATTGATACATTGTTTGAAGTTGGAAGCCCGCTATATGAAGTTATAAAAGATAATTTTGATAAAATAGAAAAGTCAAATATTCTAAATAAGATCCTCATTCCAAAAAAAAAATATATAGTTGCAAGTATTCACCGTGAAGAAAATGTTGATGATGAAAAAAAGTTGTGTAAAATTTTTGATATACTTAGCTCTATAATTACTAAGACTGGTTATAAAATAATTTTTACTTTACACCCAAGAACTAAAAAAATGATTGTTAAGAATAAAATTAAACCACACAAAGATATTAAATTTTTCGATCCATTTAATTTTTTTGATTATTGTTTCTTACAAAAAAATTCAAAATTTGTAATATCTGATAGTGGAAGCATATCTGAAGAATCTGTAATATTGAATTTTCCAGCAATAAATTTGAGAAATTCTCACGAAAGATCAGAGGCTATGGATAGTAGTGCTGTAATTATGACAGGTATCAATCAAACATCAGTTATGCAAGCCATTAAAATTATGGAAAATCAAAATTTCCTAGGACCAAATGACAGAGATATTAGAATTAAATCTTACGAACAAAAAAATGTATCTGATAAAGTAGTTGGAATCATAAATAGTTATTACCACTCTATAAAAGAAAATAAATGGCTTAATAATTAGTAGTAATGAGAGTTTTAATTATTTCGCAATATTTTTGGCCAGAAAATTTTAGAATTAATGAGATTTCAGATTTTTTAATAAGTAAAAATATTGAAGTTGATATTTTAACAGGATACCCAAATTACCCTGAGGGAAAAATTTTTAAAGATTTTAAAAATAACCCCGCAACCTACAATAGTCTCAATGGTGCAAAAATTTATAGGGTACCAATAATAACTAGAGGATCTGGCTCACTTTTTAATCTTTTTTTTAACTATTCAAGTTTTCTCTTAAGTTCAATGACAATTGGATTTTTAAAACTTAGAAAAAAAAAATATGATTATGTATTAACTTTTGGAACTAGTCCTATAACAGTAGCCTTAACATCAATATTTTTTTCAAAAATAAAAAAAAGTAAAACAATAATTTGGGTTTTAGATTTATGGCCAGATATATTAAAAGATTTAGATATTATTAATAATAAGTTTATTCTTAATATTTTAACTAGATTAACAAGTTTTACATATAAAAAACATAACACCATATTAGCTCAATCAAAATCGTTTTTAGATCAGATAATTAAGTACAATAAAAACACCATATATTTTCCTTCTTGGCCAGAAACGATAAAAAAAGTAAAACTTAATAATGATTCAGAGAATATAAAATTAGATAAATATAAAAATCACTTTAAAATTGTCTTTACTGGAAATATAGGGCAAGCACAAGATTTTGATAGAATTATTAAATTAGCAAAAGTTTTAAGAGAAGAAAATGTTATCTTTTTGATTGTTGGAAAAGGTAGAAGGTTTGAATATTTTAACAAAATTAAAATATTAGAAAATATAAATAATATAATTTTTATGGGTAATTACCCATTAGAAAAAATGCCTTATTTTCATGGAATAGCAGATGCATTAATAATAACACTCAATAATGGCAAAGCGCTCAATAAAACGATACCAGGAAAACTTTCTACCTACATGATGGCAGGAAAACCAATAATCGGAATTATTGATGGAGAGGCTAAAGATATTATAAGTACTTCAAAATCGGGCATTTCTTTAGACCTTAATGATGAGGAATATATTAAAAAAATTAAAACATTTATAAATCTAGATAAACAAGAGCTTAAAATATTAGGAAATAATGCAATGACATTTAGCGCTAAATTTTTTAATAAACAAAATATATTAAAAGACTTGCATGACATTTTAATTAGAAAAGAAGTTTCTGAAAAATATGAATTCAATATTATTAACAATGTAGAATCAATACCTTACAAGAAAAATTTTGTATTAAGCGGTCTTAATCTCGCATTTTTAGGTTACTGGTCAGAAAATAAAATAAGTCTTTATGAAAATTTAGTTCATTGGCCAGATGGTTTATTTAAAAATGTCATTTTTCCCAAAAGTATAAAGAAGATACCGGGGAGAACTCTTGTAAAAAAAATGAAAATAGATGAAGAAATTAAGAATATCTTTATAGCGGGCAATTGTTCAGAAGTTTCTAAAAAATATCTAGATATAAGGTTTAAAAATATTAAAAAAACTTATATTCCCTTACCTTTTGGTAGGTCAGAAGAGTTAGCAAAATTTATACCTACGATGAATAGGGATGAGTTAATGTTTTTAACCCTACCAACGCCAAAACAAGAGCAAGTAGCCGAGATTTTAGTAAAAAGGTCTAAAAATTACAAGGTTATATGTATAGGTGCAGGTATAGAAATGGCTTCTGGAAACGAAAAACCAGTTCCAGAATATTTAGAAAATTATGGTTTTGAGGCAATCTATAGATTAAAAACAGATACAAGAAGAAGAGTTAAAAGATTAATTGAGTCACTATTTTTTTTACTAAAGGCAATTTTTGATAAAAAATTAAAAAAGATAGATGCAAAAATTTATGAAAATGATGGATTATGATTATTTTGTTTGGGCTAATGATTTAAGAAATAATTCTGGTGAAGGTATTTTAGGAAATCATTTTTTAAATAAGATAATAAAAAACAACAAAAATAAAGTCTTTTATGTTAAAACACCTTTTGAAGAATATTATGTTATTAATAATAAAAAAAAATTAATTTCCAAAAAAAAAAATACACAGAATTTCACTTTTAAATATATATTAAATATATTTAATATATTTAATATTTGGTTAAATTATATTGATAATAAAAAAATAATATTTGTAAATTTTTTACCTCTATGGAATATTTTTCTTTTTATTTTCTTGCCATCAAAAACTATATTGGGACCAATCACAGGTTCAATAAAAAATAATTCGAATACATTTTTCCAAAAATTTTTTAGAAATTTATTATTTCCAATATTTTTTAAGATAAATAGCTTTATAATTTATTATAAATTTAAAAAAGCAATATTTTCAACTGATTTATTAAAAAGTGTAATCAATAAAAAATATTTTGATAAATTTTTATTTAATTTTGTGATTGATATCTATGAAAAAAAACTTTTTAATAAAAAAAGAATTATTGATTTGGTGTATTATAATAGAGACCACCCTAATAAAAGTGATAATTCACAAATAGAATTGATTAAAGAATTTAAGAATAGAATTGTTATTTATATAGTGGGTAATAAATTAAATTTAGATGGTGTAAAGAACCTAGGTTTTGTTAAAAGAGAGAGATTGATATCATTGTTGTCTAAATCTAAACTTGCACTTAATAGCTCTGAAAACTTTTATACTTTATTTGTAATAGATGCATTAAACAATGGATGTAATATTATAAACAATGATTTAGTGCCAATTAATATTTTTGATAAGAAAAAATTTATAATTCTAAAAAAAGATTCTAAAAAAAATATTTTTTTGTTTAACCAAGCATTGAATAATTTTCAAGAAAAGAAAGATGGAAAAATAACTACAAACAATTATTCTATCATCAAAAATAAAATATCAAATTATATGGATAAAATTAAATAATTTTTCTTTTTTTATCCACAATATACAGGCACATTAAAAAAATTAAAAAATCTATATTGTAATAAGCAATTGAATTTTCCACCAAGCATCTTAAGTATAATACAAAGATTATATTGGTAGCTATTATTAAAAGAAAATTGGCATTATAATTAAGGTATATTTTTTCAACAAAATAAAATTGAAAAATTCTTATTGCAATTTTAAAATTTATATACATAAAGATAAAAACTCCAATTAGACCACTACATATGAAGATATGTAATAGTGCATTAGAAATATTACTACCATAAAAGAGGTAATTTTTATCACCAGCAAGTAATTTTCTGTCAGTTTGATAGCCATTTCCAATCCAAATATTTATTTTATCGTCCAAGACTAAATGGTAAGCTTTTTTCCAGATATCCATTCTACCTGTTGTATTAATTGTTAACGAATTATCTTTTTCATCTCGTTTAATTAAACTTCTTCCAGTTGCAATATTTTTTTCCTCAATGTAACTTTTTCTTAATTTTTCATAATTAGAATTACTTTTAGTGACAATCTCAATAGGAGCTACGATATATTTATCAATATAATTGTTCACAATATTTTTTTCATTAAGGCTTTTGTCCAAAATATTTTCTTTAATTTGGGTATAGAATTTATATTCTTTGATAGAGTTTTGTAATAAATATGGAACAATTGTTAAACAGATAATAATTATTATTTTTTTTAAATAGGATATTTTGATAAATAAAATTAATGTTAATAAAACGACAATATATGAGTATATTCCAAATCTTGAAGATAATAAAATAATTATAGAGTTAATAGAAATAATAAATAGAAATCCAAAAATTCTTAAGTAATTATTTTGAAAACGAAATAATGATAATAAAGTAATAATTGAAATCATAACAAGTATTCTGGAAATACCAGTTGATCTTGACATTTCATGTCCTGCAAAAGCACCATTAATCAAATATTTAGAATGATACAACAGAAACACATCCTCATTTTTAAAATATTCAGCCATCATACTTGTGGTAAAATATAGATATACTAATGCAATTATAAGAGAAGTAGCAAAAATTTGTATTTTTATTGTTGTATCGTACTTTTTATTATTAAAGATTATAAAGTAAATTAAAGCTCCAATACTACCAATCATCATATATATGGATTGAATTTCAAGTCCAAGGTCCTTATTACTAGTATGCATGGTTATGAGATGAATATTTCCACTAAAGAATATATTAAAATTACTTATTATGTGTTGATTAAAATTCTCGGAAAAGAAAAAACTTGATTGAATAATAAAAATTAATAAATAAATAAAAAAAATTGAGTTAGATAATTTGATCTTTTTAAAATTTATAAAGAATAGAAAAATTAAAAATAAAAACGAAAAAAGATATAGAATTATTCTTAGCGCATTTATATTGGCAATTAAGTCTCCACCAAGGTAAAAAATATCAGATAAATTGATATTTATTGCAAACAAGAAGGGAAACCATAGTGCAAACGCTACTATTTCTTTTTTGTAATTTTTTAATTTTGATATCATATAATTTTTTAATAATATTTTTTAAAAGTATTATTAATAATTAACATGTTTATAACTTGTTTTTAATATAGCTAGATACAATATTTATTTACAAATTATTTTACGCATATAAGGGGTTTTATAAGATTTTTAACATTCTTAGACACCCTTCAGAATTGTAAGTAGAATAATTTTCTGTTAGATATCCTAAATAAAACTATAAATATTATTTAATTAACAAATAAAGTATTTATATATTCTTTCTATCAAATACTAATAAATTAATGACAAATTACTTAAATTATGATTTTAAGAGTATAAATCTTTTTCATATACTATTATTAGTTTTGCCGTTGTCCCTAGTTTCTGGACCTTTTCTTTCAGATTTAACAGTGACTCTCACTTCTTTTTATTTTTTATTTATTTTTTTTATAAAGAAAGATTTTAAAACAAATCCTCTTATTAATACCTTTATAAAGTTTTTTTTAATATTTTATATTGTTGGAATTCTAAGCTCAATTTATTCCATAAATCCTATAGTTTCGTTAAAATCGTCTGTACTTTATATTAGATTTTTATTTTTTTCTTTAGGAGTTTATTATTTATTGAAGGATAAATTAAATTTGATTAACCTCATATCTTTTATTACTGTAATTTTAATTTTTTTTTTATCATTTGATGTAACTTTTCAATATATT
>MDTF01003180.1_pt1 | contig 10342 bp, 10 predicted proteins | sample 811191 | NCBI WGS metagenome assembly MDTF01 (sample SAMN05326649, study PRJNA326480) | marine metagenome | isolation source: seawater | place: Southern Ocean | collected 2011
ATAATATATATGTAGTTAATAAAAATATGACGCCAGACCATGCTTTGAATTTAGCAGACATAATGATCACTAAAGAATCTACAATGGGTATAGAGGCTATGATTTATGATGTGCAGGTCGTATCAGTGCATCTTCAGGAATCAATCTTATTTAAAGCCTTTGGTGAAGCTGCGCATTATATATATGATAAAATTGGTATAATCACTTTTTTAGAAAAGACACTATCTTCTAAAGAAAGCCTTAATAAATGGAAAGAATTATTTGCAGAAAAAAGAATTTTGTTTATCGAAGAGTATTACCCCAAAATGGATAAAAGTTCTGAAGAAATTCTAGTAGAAACAATGATAGAAAAGATAAATGATAGAAAATATAGTACATAACAAAAAATTATTATCAGTAATAATAAGAGCAAGCTATAAATCTGAAGGGATTGAATTTTTTACACCAGATGATTTTTCACAGCAGCTTGCTTACATGAACAGGGCGAAAGACTATGTAATACCTCCTCATGTGCATAATTCAGTCCAAAGAAATGTACATTTCACCCAAGAAGTCTTAGTTATCAAAAGTGGAAAGGTTCGTGTTGATTACTATGATGATTCTATGATCTATTTAGAAAGCAGAATACTATATCAAGGTGATGTAGTTCTTCTTGCTTATGGCGGGCATGGATTTGAGATGCTTGAGGATAGCGAGATGATAGAAGTAAAGCAAGGTCCTTATGCTGGTGAGATGGACAAGATAAGATTTGAACCAGTTAGAAATGAAAAGCTAGAGATTAAATAATGAGTTTTATTCCTGTAAATGAACCGCTTTTAAATGGAAACGAAAAAAAATATTTAAACGAATGTATAGACACAGGATGGATAAGCAGTGAAGGGCCTTTTGTTAAAAAATTTGAGGAAGACTTAGCCTATTATGTAGACAGAAAATATGCTACTGCATGTGCAAATGGAAGCGCAGCACTTGACATTGCAGTAGGGGCGCTAGAGCTCAAAAGTGGTGATGAGGTTATTATGCCGTCTTTTACAATTATATCCTGCGCCCAATCCTTGGTAACGCATGGCGTTAAGCCAGTCCTTATAGATAGCGACTATCAAACTTGTAATATGAAAGTACAAGACATAGAAGCTAAAATAACAACAAATACAAAAGCTATCATGATAGTTCATATTTACGGACTAAGTGTAGATGTAGATCCAGTGCTTGAACTTGCTAAAAAATATAATCTTAAAGTTATAGAAGATGCTGCTGAGATGCTCGGGCAAGAGTATAAGGGAAAAAAATGTGGAAGTTTTGGAGATATAAGTATCTTTAGCTTTTACCCAAATAAACATATCACTACAGGCGAGGGCGGCATGGTAGTAACAGATGATAAATACCTTGATAGCAGAGCTAAAAGCCTAAGAAATCTTTGCTTTACCCAGGATAGATTTATACATGAAGAGTTAGGCTATAACTACCGAATGACTAATATGCAAGCAGCGCTTGGAGTGGCTCAACTAGAGCAAATAGAGTTTATGGTAAAAAAGAAAAGATGGATAGGCAATATGTATAACGAATTATTGAAAGATATACCAAGTATAAATCTACCTATAGTTAAAAAAGAATTCTGCGAGAGTATATATTGGGTATACTCCATTACTTTAAAAGATAGCTATGAAAAAACTGCTAAAGAGGTGATGAGAGAATTGGGAGAAGGCAATATAGGGACTAGACCATTTTTCTATCCCATGCACAAACAACCGGTATTCAATAAAATGGGGTTATTTTTAGATGATGAATTACCCAATAGCGAAAAGCTATACGAAAAAGGTTTTTATATACCAAGTGGATTGGCGCTTACGGAAAATCAAATAAAGGAAGTTTCAAAAAAAATGCATGAGATACTAATATGAAAAAAATAATAAAAAGATTAAGAAAAAAATTTAGAGATCTCCTTGATAGCAATTCATTAGTTGAAACCGAAAGGCAAAAACTCTTAATGGGTAAAATTTTATCAAACCAAATAAAAAATAAAGAATTTCAGGCAAAGTCTTTAAAAGATGTTGAGTTTAGTATTTTTTCCCAGTTTGGTGATGATGGTATTATTCAATGGCTAACTCAAAACTTAGAAATACCTAACAAAACTTTTATAGAATTTGGGGTCGAGGATTTTAGTGAATCAAATTCTAGATTTTTAATGATGAATGATAACTGGTCTGGGTTTGTTATGGATGGCAGTGAATTAAATATAAAGAATTTAAAATCCTCATACTATTATTGGAAATATGAATTAGCCTCTAAAGCTGTATTTATTAATAAAGATAATATTAATGACTTAATACAAGAGCAAGAATTTAATAGAGAAGTAGGTTTATTACATATAGATATAGATGGAAATGATTATTATATATGGGATGAAATTAATGTTATTGAGCCTATTATAGTAATTGTTGAATTTAATGGCATTTTTGGAAAAGATAGACCACTCTCTGTAATATATGATAAAAATTTTATAAGAAATAATTCGCACTATAGTTTTCTTTTATTTGGCAGTTCTATAAAAAGTCTTTATCAGTTGGCTGAGGACAAGGGCTACTCTTTTATTGGGTGTAATAGTGGTGGAAACAATGCTTATTTTGTTAGAAATGATAAATTAAATGATGTTGTAAAATCAGCAACTCTAGAGCAAGGTTATGTAGAATCGAAATATCGTGAATCTCGCGATAAAAATGGAAATTTATCTTTTTTAAACAAAACTCAAGCAAGAATGTTATTAAAAGGCATTGATGTTTACAACACAAGCACAAAATTAGTAGAGAAATTTTAAGGTTAAGTTGATGATGGAGCCTAAAATAAATAAACTTATAATTAAAAATGAGTTTTAACAAGCTTAATATTGCTGTAGTTCTCTCTTCAGGGTTAGAATCTGGAGGTGGGTATCAATACGAATTTATGGTATTAGATTTACTAAAAAAATATCATAATAATACTAATATTACCTTAAATTTTTATGCTCCAAGTTACAAAATATTAAAAAATTACTCTAGTTTAGACCTAGACATAAAGATTTTAAAAGAAAATATTTTCCAAAAGTTACATCGCTTATGTCTAGTAAATATCTTTTTATACAAAATATTAAATAAACTTCAATTTGGCTTGAGTTCTATAGAGAGACAGCTTTCGGCAAACAGAATAGATTTAATTTATTTTTTATCACCAAATCTAAGATCTCAAGGACTTAGCAATATCCCATATATATTCACTCTTTGGGACCTAGGTCACCTTGAAATGCCTGAGTTTCCAGAGGTAAGTGGGGATGGGGTATTTGAGCTTAGAGAGTCTCTGTATAATAGAAGTTTAAAAAAAGCAATAAAGGTTATTGTTGATTCAGACTATAGTAAGCAATACACCATTAAAAAATATAATTTAGATAAAAATAGAGTAGAAGTCTTAAAATATTTACCAAATATAAGAACAATTCAGCCTAGTAAAAATATTGATATAAAACAGAAATACAATTTAAAGAATGACTATATATTTTATCCTGCACAGTTTTGGGCACATAAAAATCATATTTTTATTTTAAAAGCTATAAAGATTTTAAGAGAAGAAAAGGATATTAATATTGATGTAGTTTTTTCTGGCTCAAATAAAGGTAACCTAAAATATATACTCCAAAAAGCAAAAGAGTTTGGTATTGATGATTTAGTTCATTACATTGGCTTTGCACCAAATGATGAAATCCCATTTCTATATAAACAATCATTAGCCTTGGTAATGCCTACATATTTAGGACCAACAAATATCCCACCACTTGAAGCATTTTTTTACGAGACTCCTGTATGCTACTCAGATACACCTTTTTTTCGGGAGCAAGTCGGAGATGCTGCATTTTTTATGGATTTGAAAGACCCTAGGAGTCTAGTTCAAAATATTTTATCTATTAAAAATAAAACAAGCATCGTAAGAGATAAAGCTTTTAAAGGTAAAGAAGTTTTAGAAAATTGGAATGAGAAAGATTTTTATAAGAAATTATTAGAAATATTCAATGACTATAAAATTATTAGAAGTAGCTGGAAGTAAGCAGATCTATCCTACTAATTTTCTTTAACTTTGAATACCCAAAATAGAATTAATTTAGTATCGCGTTATAAATGTTAAAAAATAAAGAATATTATTATTTATCCACCTATTTAGTAGTGTTTGTTTCATTGCTATTTGCTCTATTAGTTGGCTCTGGTTTTTATGGCTATGGCCATGATTTTTATATCGCATATCACAAGCCGAACTTAAGTTGGGGAGGAATTTTTGATCGATTAGGTTATGTGCTCTCTACTCTTTCAATTAATGGACTCCATATTGGTGTTCAAGTTGTTACTTTTATGCTTTCATTATCTACAGGATTTTTAATAAGAGAACATATAAAATTTAAGAATAGTTACTCTTTAATTTTATTTATATCACTGTATCTTATTGCTATCCATACTTGGCCAATAATCATGTCTACAAGTAATGCAATGAAACAAGGTTTATCAATGTCTCTTATATTTATGGCTTTAGTTTCCAGTTCACGTAAAAACTATTACTGGATGATATTATTTTCTTTTATGGCAGTTTTTATGCATAAGATTGGCCTGTTTTTATTTGCGATTGTTATTTTTTCTGCCGTTATGAATAATTTCACAGCAAATTTTCGACATATTAATAAAGTTTTCTTGAACTTTTTAGTTGGGGCGATTCTACTTCTTGCTTCTAACTTTGGTCTTAGTTTAATTGGTTTCAGTTTGGATGACGGTGGTTCGAGAATAATTGGGGGTGACTTTAGGTGGGCTTTTGTTTGCATTAGTTTTATTTACGTGGCTCTATCCATTTTTTATAAAAATATCTTAAGTAACTCATTTAATTTAAGCTTATATTATTTTAGTTTCATCTCTTTATCATTTTTAATCTCAGGACTAAACTGGCAATATGAAAGAATGGGAATGATCATGCTTATTCCATACATATTATCATTCGGAGTCATTTTCGACAGGCTTTCTTATAAAATTTACCTACTTTTAATTTTTGTGGGTCTGTTATGGGTAACAATCTTCATGGGTATGTATGCCTCATTATATTAATAGATTTTAAATTTGAATTTCTACTACTTTAAAAATATAAAAGGACTTTAAATGATTTATATAGTTGTGCCAACATTTGCTAGGGTTGAGGAAACTAAAAAATTATTAACTTCAATACAGGGGAGCATCAAAAAAGATTACCTAGTGTTGTTAATAGATGATCATCCAGAAAATGTGACATTTAATGCTATTGAAAAAAATAAATATGTAAAAGTATTCCCGTCTGAAAGAGAGCTTTGGTGGGTTGGTAGTGTTAATTTAGGAATTAAGTTGTTATTTGATAAATATGATTTAAAAGATCAAGATTTTGTAGTTTTTGCCAACAATGATGTTCAAATAGAAAAAAGTTGTTTTGATATCCTTGAACAAGAATTACAAAATAATAGTAATATCATCGTTCATCCTCGAACTTTTGATCAAGATGAAGTTGAAGTATCGAGTGGGGCAAAGATACTGACCCTTTTCCCCTACCTTACCAGGCACCCAAAAGATTTTAAAAAACATAAAGAGATTATAGATATGGGTACCGCTCGATTTCTTATGATGCGAGGAAGTGTTCTTAATAAAGTAGGATATATAAATCAAGATTTAGTTCAGTATGGTGGCGATAATGATTTCACTTTAAGCGCTAAGCGATTTCATGGTATTTATACATATATAGTAAGAGATGCAATATGCAGACTAGATGATACTCAAACAGGTGTAAAAAATCATAATATTCCAACTATAAAAGAATTATATAGAAGCTTTTCTTCTATAAAATCACCAAATAATATTGAATATAGGTATATTCTTTTTAAAAAATTTTTTGGTAAGGTAGGGGCTTTTTTTATAACAGGAAGTTTATCTTTAAACACTATTATAAAATTTATGATTAAAAATAAATAAATATAAAATATACTTTTATTAAAGCACTTTTAATTATCATGAGATAGTCCATCTCTTATATTAACTTGATTTTAAAAAGTAATTTATTTCTTTTGTAGGCTTCCAACTGTATTTTTATACGTTTTCCCTATAAACTTAAAAAAATTTTAGAGCCTAATTATGAATTTAACTAATAAAAAAATATCTATAATCGGTCTAGGATATGTTGGCTTGCCTTTGGCTGTTGCTTTTGCAGAAAAATTTCAGGTAGTTGGCTTTGATATTAATGAATTGCGTATTCAAGATCTCAAAGCTGGAAATGATAGGACGCTTGAGGTCGAGGATGTTTTGTTAGAATCTGTTAAATCAAATATTACTTATACATCTAATATCCAAGATATAAAGGATTGCAATATATACATTGTTACGGTGCCAACACCCATTGACAAAGATAACCGTCCAGACTTAACTCCCTTATTACAATCATCCATTACTGTTGGTAGTGTTTTAAAAAAAGAAGATATTGTTATTTATGAATCTACTGTTTATCCAGGAGTTACGAGGGATATTTGCGTGCCTCAATTAGAAGAAACTTCAGGTTTAATTTTTAATAAAGACTTTTTCTGTGGTTATTCTCCTGAAAGAATTAACCCTGGCGATAAAGAACATACTGTCACAAAAATACTTAAAGTAACCTCTGGCTCAACGCTAGAAATTGCTAATCAAGTTGACCAGCTTTACAAAGAAATAATTATTGCGGGTACGCATCTGGCATCTAGCATTGAAGTTGCAGAAGCTTCTAAGGTCATTGAAAATACTCAGCGCGATGTTAATATCGCTTTAATTAATGAATTGGCGCTTATTTTTGATCAGATGGGTATTGACACTAATGAGGTTATTGAAGCGGCTGCTACCAAATGGAATTTTATTAAACTTTCGCCTGGTCTAGTCGGCGGACATTGTATTGGCGTTGATCCGTATTATCTTACTTATAAAGCTGAAGAGGTCGGATATAAGCCTGATTTAATTCTAGCTGCTAGACAGATTAATAGTGGCATGGGTAAGTATATTGCAGATAAAACTATTAAAGAGATGGTAAAAGCAGGTAAGTTTATAAAAGATTCAAATATATTAATTCTCGGCTTAGCTTTTAAAGAGGACTGCCCGGATACACGTAATACTAGGGTAATTGATATTATTAATGAGCTAAAAGACTTCGGTGCTGATATTGATGTTTATGATCCTTGGGTTGATTTAATCCAAAACAGTCGCAATCACAGAATGATCATGGATCCGTTAAAATCTGATAAAAAATATGATGCGATTATTGTAGCAGTAAGTCATAAGCAATTTAGGGCGTATACTTCTAAAGATTATTCTCGTTTATCAAGTGACGCAAAAGTTATCATAGATGTTAAAAATATTGTTAAAAATCCAACTTGGAGATTGTAGATATATCAAAGATATTTAAAAAGGCATTTTCTCTTATGATTATAAAGTATCGTTTATAAATGAAAATAATATACTTACATCAATACTTTAAATTTCCGAGTGAGTCTGGTGGCACACGTTCTTATGATTTGGCAACTGGATTTCTAGGTTTAGGGCACCAAGTGGATATGCTTTCAGCAACCTCTAATGAATGTTACAAAACATCTGAGCGCTGGTCTAAAATAGAAAAGAATGGGCTAGTAGTGCATTATATTTATCTGCCATATAAAAACAATATGTCGTATCTACATCGCTCAATAGTATTTTTTAAATTTCTTTGGTTTGCAACTTTAAAATTACTCTCTTTAAAGGGAGACTTGGTATTAGCATCCTCCACACCTCTCACGATAGGAGTCCCGGCTTTGATAAAAAAGTTAATTCATAGAACACCTTTTATATTTGAAACCCGTGATATTTGGCCTGAGGTTGTTATTGCCATTGGAGCAGTTAATAATAAAATTTTGCAGCAAATTTTATATTTTTTAGAATATTTAATTTACAAAAATGCTATAGCGATAGTGACACTTTCAGTTGATATGAAACAGTCAATCATCTCGCGTTATAGTAAGCTAGTAAAAAAACCTATTGCAGTAATAGAGAATATTTCAGAAATTAATCGTTTTCAAGGCGGCTATAACAAAGAAGTAACAGTACTAAAAGAAAAAATTGGTTTTCAGCCTCGATTTACTATTTTATATGCAGGTACTTTCGGGCTCGTAAATGGGTTAGATTATGTAATTGAACTTGCAGATAAGCTAATTTATTTAGATCCTACGATTATATTTGTATTAATCGGAGAGGGATCTTACAAAAAAAAAGTTATTCAAAAAGCTTCTGATAAAAAATTATTAAATAAAAATGTGTTCATCCTTGACCCAGTTTCAAAGCAGGATTTACCGCAGTTATATTTTGAATGTAGCATGGGTAGCTCCTTTGTTATTCCGGTTGAAGAGCTTTGGGCAAACTCAGCCAATAAATTCTTTGATACACTCGCCGCAGGCAAGCCTATTTTAATTAATCATGAAGGGTGGCAAAAAGAAGTAATTAATAAAGAAAATATTGGGTACGTATTACCTACTGTCATAAGCGATGAATCCGCAAAAGATTTCTTAATCTATTCTCAGAAGAAAGCATTAGTTGCAAAGCAACAAGAAAACGCATTAAATATTGCTAAACAAAACTATGCGATGGACAAAGCAGTAACAAAATACAACAAAATATTTGAAGATATATTTAGTAATCATTAGAAAATAGAATGTATAAATCTTTTATAAAAAGAATAGCTGATCTCGTATTGTCGCTTGTTGGCTTATTTTCTTTAATGCCAGTATATTTTGTTGTTATCTTGATGGTTAGAATAAAACTTGGATCCCCAGTATTTTTTAAACAACCTCGACCAGGCTTAAATGGAAAAATTTTTAATATTTATAAATTTAGAACAATGACAAATGAATGTGATCAAAATGGAATTCTTTTAGCTGATAGTCATAGGCTTACTAAATTTGGTCAATTTTTAAGATCATCAAGTCTAGATGAGCTACCAGGGTTACTGAACGTCATAAATGGTAATATGAGTTTAGTTGGACCAAGACCCTTGCTAGTTGAATATTTGCCCTTGTATTCTCAAATGCAAGCAAGACGCCACGAAGTTAGGCCCGGAATTACAGGGTGGGCTCAGGTTAATGGGCGTAATCAAATAAGTTGGGACGAAAAATTCGATCTAGATATTTGGTATGTTTGTAATCTTTCACTCATGCTAGATATTAAAATACTTTGGCTAACCTTAAAAAAAGTGCTTATGCAAGATGGAATAAGTCATAATAACCATGTAACTATGGATAAATTTAAAGGAAATTTACAAAAATGATTAATAGGTTCTCAAATTGGAAATATCCAGAAATTAAAGACGGTGAGCCCACTAAGTATAATTGGGTTGTTCAAAATCTAGAAGGCTTCATACTGGGATACGAAACTGATATTGGAGCATTTTCATATATCAATGCCAAGCATGGAGTTGTTGTTGAAGACAATGTTCAAATTGGATCACATTGTTCTGTTTATTCTGTTTCAACAATAGATGATTCCAGTGGCAAGGTAGTGTTAAAAAACAATTGTCGTATTGGGAGCCATTCAACTATTCTTCCTGGTGTGACGATCGGAATTAATTCAATAGTTGGTGCACATAGTCTAGTTAATAAAGATATCCCTGATAATGTTGTTGCTTTTGGTATTCCAGCAAAAGTTATTCGACAATTGCATAATGATGAATAATAGATTTTCGCCATGGCCTTCTTTTACTCAAGAGGAAATAGACTCTGTAAGCAATGTCTTATCGTCTAATAAAGTAAATTATTGGACAGGTGAGGAATGCCGTAAGTTTGAGAAAGAGTTTGCTGCTTGGTCAGATTCAAAACACGCAGTTGCAGTAGCAAACGGAACAGTGGCAATTGATCTTGCACTAAAGGCTCTGGATGTTAGTGAGGGAGACGAAGTTATTGTTACCTCAAGGACTTTTTTGGCATCTGTTTCATCTATAGTGAATTCTGGAGCAAGACCAGTATTTGCAGATATCTGTATTAATTCTCAAAATGTACTTTCTTCAGAAATCTCTAAGTTAATTAATTCTAAAACCAAAGCAATATTATGTGTTCATTTGGCGGGTTTTCCATGTGAAATGGATCATATTATGAAAATTGCAAAAGAGCATAATCTTTTTGTTATTGAAGACTGTGCTCAGGCTCATGGTGCAAAATATAAAGGAAAGTCTGTTGGGTCTATAGGTCACATTGGTTGCTGGAGTTTTTGCCAAGATAAGATCATGACAACGGGGGGTGAGGGTGGAATGGTGACAACCAATGACGAGTACCTATGGAAAAAGA
>MDTF01011313.1_pt1 | contig 10342 bp, 13 predicted proteins | sample 811191 | NCBI WGS metagenome assembly MDTF01 (sample SAMN05326649, study PRJNA326480) | marine metagenome | isolation source: seawater | place: Southern Ocean | collected 2011
TTATCAACGCCAATTATAGTATCTCCTCTGTCTAATAATTTAATAGATACAGCAGAACCTATAAAACCAGCAGAACCTGTCACTAAAACTTTCACTTAAATTAGTCTCTCTTTTTAATTAAACCTGGAATCAAACTAAATTATTTAATTAACTTAGCCAGAATGAAATATATCTCTAGTAAAAACCTTGTACACAACATCATTAAGCTCATCATCCATTCTATTAGTGACTATTACGTCGCTCATACTCTTAAAGGAGCTAAGGTCTTTAACTACTGTCGAATAAAAAAATTGTGACTCTTCAAGTAAGGGTTCATAAATAACTACCTTGATTCCCTTAGCTTTAATTCTCTTCATAATTCCCTGTATAGAGGACTCTCTAAAGTTATCAGACCCAGACTTCATAATCAAACGATATATACCTACAACTTTTGGATTTTCATTAATTATAGATTCCGCAATAAAATCTTTTCGAGTTGAATTAGCCTCAACAAGTGAACTTATTAAGACATTAGGTACATCTTTATAGTTAGCGCGAAGCTGCTTGACATCTTTTGGGAGGCAGTAGCCACCATAGCCAAAAGATGGATTATTATAGTCATTACCTATCCTAGGGTCAGCGCCAATTGATTCAATAATACTTTTTGAATCAAGCTCATGAATTGATGAGTAAGAATCTAGCTCATTAAAGAAAACGACCCTCATAGCCAGATATGCATTTGCAAAGAGTTTTGATGCCTCTGCTTCTGTTGCGCTCATATAAAAGGTTGGGATGTCTTCTTTTACTGCACCAGATTTTAAAAGATCAGCAAACACCTTACACACCTCACTTTTACCCCCAATAACAATTCGGGATGGATATAAATTATCATGTAATGCCTGCCCTTCTCTCAAGAACTCAGGAGAAAAGATAATATTTTTGTAGTTAAACTTCTTCTTCATTCTTTCTGTAAAGCCAACAGGGACTGTAGATTTTATTACAATGGCAGTCTTGCTACTATCTCTTAAAATATTACTAATTACACTTTCAACTGACTTCGTATCAAAGTAATTTGTTGTTTCATCATAGTTGGTCGGGGTTGAAATTATCACATAATCAGCATCACTATATGACACATTTTCTGCTGATTCAGTATTGATACTTAAGGATTTGGTGGCAAGATAATCAGATATCAGATCATCATGAATAGGTGACTTTTTTTGTTCGATTAACTTAAGACGTTTTTCATCAAGATCTATTGCGAGAACATTATTATGTTGGGCCAAAAGAACTGCATTGCTAAGTCCTACATAACCTAAACCAACAACGACAATATTAAATTTTTTCATTTCTTAATTAGACTTTTCATAAAAAATTTACAAATCCCTAAAATTTGCTAGCGATAGCCCTAAACTATCTTTTTGAGACAGCTGCTTTATTTTTGTATCTGGCCAATCAATAGCTAATTCCTCATCATTATAATTTATTGCTAATTCATTATCCTTGTTGTAATAGTTAGTTACTTTATAAGATACAACAGCTTCCTCGCTAGTAACAAGGAATCCATGGGCAAATCCCTCAGGAACCCATAACTGCTTTTTATTCTCCTCGCTAAGAGCTAGGCCTAGCCAATGACCAAATGTTTTAGATTCCTTCCTAAGGTCAACTGCAACATCGAATATCTCTCCTAACAAAACCCTAACAAGCTTGCCCTGAGCATAAGGATATCTCTGGCAATGAAGTCCGCGCAATACCCCCTCCTCCGACCTAGATTGATTATCTTGAACAAAATTAATATTAGGGTCTACTAGCTCATTAAATCTTTTTAGATTAAAGGATTCGAAAAAAGAGCCACGCTCATCTTCAAAAACATTTGGCTCTATTAGCTTAACGCCTGAGATTTTTAATGGGGTGACTTTCATGTTTGCTCTAATAATTTTAATAGATACTTACCGTACTGATTTTTTATTAATGGTTTAGCTAATTTTTCAAGGTCTGAATGAGTAATCCATTTTTTTCTGAAAGCAATTTCTTCGGGGCATGCAACTTTAAGTCCTTGTCGATTTTCAATGGTGGCAATGAATTGACTGGCGTCGAGCAGTGAGTCATGTGTACCAGTATCAAGCCAAGCATAACCACGGTCCATTCGCTCAACATATAACTGGGTATGATCTAAATATTTTTTATTGAGATCAGTAATTTCTAACTCGCCTCGTCTTGATGGCTTTAAACTTTTAGCAAATTCCACCGCCTGATTGTCATAAAAATAGAGGCCTGTAACGGCAAAATTAGATTTTGGATTTTGAGGCTTTTCCTCTAAGGATTTAACATGATTATTGCCATCAAACTCTGCAACTCCATATCGCTCTGGATCGCTAACATGGTATGCAAATACCGTTGCCCCTTGCTCCCTTTGAGAAGCAGATTTTAAAAGTGCATCTATGTCATGACCATAAAAAATATTATCTCCTAAAATTAGGGTTGGCAAATCATCGCCGATAAATTTCTCGCCTAGGATAAGAGCTTGGGCTAAACCATCCGGGTTGAGTTGCTCTTGGTAATTAAGTTTTATTCCCCACTTAGTACCATCCCCAAGTAAAGACTTGTACAGAGGTAAATCCTGAGGAGTCGAAATAATTAAGACTTCTCGGATACCTGCCAGCATAAGAGTTGTAAGAGGATAATAAATCATCGGCTTGTCATAAACCGGAAGTAACTGTTTGGAGATGACGTGGGTCACAGGATAAAGTCTTGTGCCTGAGCCACCTGCCATAATAATACCTTTGCGTTTCATATTTTCTTTAATTCTGATTGCCAGTCTTTAAATTCTAGCATGAATGTGTTCTTGATATGGGTGTTCTCCAGGATACTATTCAGCGGTCGGCTAGCTTTGCTAGGGTAATTTTCTGCCTTAATCGGATAAATTTTAGCAATATCAAATTCTGGTGTAGTTTTGGTAATAATCTCTCTAGCAAATTCATACCAAGAGCAATGCCCGTTAGGTACGAGGTGAAAGATACCAGGTTGAGCGAGATTTAATTTAGGAATAATCTTATGAATTTGCATTGCAATAAAATCTGCTGATGTGGGTACTCCAAACTGATCTGAGACTACATTTAATTCGTCTCTTTTATGGCTTAAGTGCTTCATGGTCAGGTAAAAATTATGGCCAACATTAGAATAGACCCAGCTCGTTCGGAAGATATAAACCTGCCCTCCTACCTCCTGAATATCATCTTCACCTGCTAACTTTGAAGACCCATAGATTCCCAAAGGATTGGTAGGGTCGCTTTCTTTGTATGCATCTTTTTTTTTACCATCAAACACGAAGTCAGTAGAAAAATGAATGAATGGGATATGATATTCACGAGCTTTTTTTGCCATCAATTTTGGGGCATCAGCATTAACTTTATAAGCCAATTCGACCTCATCCTCAGCCTGATCAACCTTAGTATATGCTGCAGGGTTGATAATCAGATCGGGGTGATGATTATCGATCAGTCGCTCGATTTGATCCAACTTTGTAAGATCACATTGCTGCCGATTGACAGAAATTAATTCGTGGTCTTTAAGGGCCCCTACCAATGCATGACCAACTTGACCATTAGTTCCTGTAACAAGTATTTTCATTAATACTGCTTGACAATCCAGTGTTGATATTCGCCAGACTGAACACGACCCACCCAGTCTTGGTTACTAAGATACCATTCTACAGTCTTACGAATACCAGATTCAAAGGTCTCTTGTGGCATCCAACCAAGCTTAGATTGTAGTTTAGTTGCATCAATTGCGTAGCGCTTATCATGACCGGGACGGTCCTTTACGTACTTAATTTGAGTCGCATATTTTGAACCATCTTTTTTAGGTTTGAGTTCATCTAAAATTTTACATAAAGCTTCTACTACACTAAGGTTGGTCTTTTCATTAGACCCACCAACATTGTATGTCTCACCCAGCTTACCCTCTTTTAATACAAGTCGAATTGCACTACAATGATCTTTAACATACAACCAATCGCGGATCTGCTGGCCATCACCATAAATAGGAAGCGACTCACCATTTAAGGCATTTAAGATACATAACGGAATTAGTTTTTCAGGGAAGTGATATGGGCCATAATTATTTGAACAATTTGTAGTGATAACAGGCAAACCATATGTGTGATGCCAAGCTCGAACCAAATGATCGCTTGCAGCCTTAGACGCACTATAAGGACTGCTAGGGGCATATGAATTCTTCTCACTAAATGGTGGGTCATTTCTCTCCAGAGAGCCATAGACCTCATCTGTTGAAACCTGAAGGAATCTAAAATTATTTTTAGGCTTTTGATCCAAATTATCCCAGTAGTTTCGGGCCATCTCTAAAAGGGAATAGGTCCCGACTATATTGGTATTAATGAAGTCTTTAGGGCCATGAATTGATCGATCTACGTGACTTTCAGCAGCAAAATTTATGATTGCTCTTGGCTGATAGTCTTTTAGAATCGAGGCTACTAGTTTTTCATCACCAATATCACCCTTTACAAAGATATGGTGATTATTTTTTTTTAACGATTTAAAATTTTCAGGGTTGCCGGCATATGTTAACTTATCCAATGAAATGATATCTTCATCATGCTTTTCAAACCAATCCAATACAAAATTAGACCCAATAAAACCGGCAGCTCCAGTTACTAAAATTGTCATGAATCTATACCTAAGCCTTCCTCAATAAGTTCACATAAGATGTGACCTATGGTGATATGCATTTCTTGAATTCGAGCAGTAGATTGAGATGGTACAACGACTGTATGTGATGCTATCTGCAATGCTGCACCGCCATCTTTTCCAAGAAAGCCTACGGTATGTAAATTTTTTTCTTTAGCTTTTTTTAGTGCATTATTGACATTTTCACTTCGCCCTGAAGTTGAAATTCCTATTAAAACATCTCCCTCCTCTCCAAGGGCCTCAATTTGTCTTGAAAAAATATGTTCATAACCATAATCATTTACAATACAGGTCATTACAGCAGTATCAGAATTAAGTGAGATAGATTTTAAAGGTTTTCTATTTTTCTTAAATCGTCCTATCAGCTCACCTGCTAGATGCTGACTGTCCGATGCGCTTCCTCCATTGCCACACCAAAAAATAGTATTACCATTTTTTAAAGCTTCTATCAAAAGTTCGGCAATATCGCCAATCTGTTTCTCCAAACTATATAATTGATCAAAAACTTCTTTATGCTCAATAAGGTTTCTTTGGATAGTATTTTTCATATTCATATTATAATCTACCATCAACTTGATCTTTATCTAATAAAAATTTAGCATCAAACAATACAAAAGATTTTTTGGCAAATTCTTTAAGTTTCATGAGTGAATATTGCCTAAATTTATCGTGAGCAACTGCCATTATTATGGCATCGTATTTTCTTTTTTCTGGGGTATTTACAACATCGATATCATATTCTTTTCTAACTTCTAAAGCCTCTACCCAAGGGTCATATACATCAATATTACAACCTAAATCTTTAAAGTTTTTATAAACATCTATAACTCGAGTATTCCTAATATCTGGACAATTTTCTTTAAAGGTAAACCCCATAATTAATATATTTGCACCTACCAAAGCAATATTCTTATATTTCATCAAATCAACAACTCGGCTAGTTATGTGTTGCCCCATATGTTCATTAATTTTTCTTCCAGAAAGTATTAACTCTGGCGTGTAACCTACTTCTTTGGATTTATGAATCAAGTAATATGGGTCGACTCCAATACAGTGACCTCCCACTAAACCTGGCTTGAATGGAAGAAAATTCCATTTAGATTCAGCTGCATTTAACACAGATTGAGTATCAATATCGAGCTTATTGAAGATTATAGAGAGTTCATTAATAAGAGCTATATTTAAATCTCTTTGCGTATTCTCAATAACTTTTGATGCCTCTGCTACCTTAATAGATTCTGCTAAGTGCGTTCCTGCAGTAATGATTTCTTTATACAAATTATCAACTTCTATAGCACTAGCATCTGTAGATCCTGAAGTAACTTTCTTGATAGTTGATACATGCCTTTCCTTGTCGCCTGGATTAATCCTCTCCGGAGAATAACCACAGAAAAAATCTTTATTGAAAACAAGACCAGATGCTTCTTCTAAAACTGGAACGCATACTTCCTCTGTAGCTCCAGGGTAAACAGTAGATTCATATATCACTAAATCACCAGACTTTAAAATATCACCTAACATTTTGCTGGCATTGATTAACGGACTTAAATTTGGTCCTTTATCAATATGCACCGGAGTTTGAACTGTAACGATATAAATAGTGCAATTTCTGATATCAACTAAATTGTTTGTAAATAAAATATTCTTTGAGTTTTTTAATTCTTGAGAAGAAACTTCCCTGCTATTATCGGTAAAATTTTGGAGTTCTTGTACTCTTTTATTGTCAATATCAAAACCAATGACTTTTCTTTTTTTTCCAAACTCGACAGCCAGCGGAAGGCCAACATAACCTAGCCCAATAATTGCTATTTTCTTATTCTGCATGATGCAACTTTACTTAGTAAAAGTGTAAAAATAATACAGGAATTTCTAGCATGTCGTCATAATTAATACGTAAGGAACTAAATAATATATTTTTATACTTCTGACAGCTATCTTTAATTTTTTTTTATTAAATATTTTCCAAAAAGTTTCTTAATTCGCTTTTTGATTCTTCTGTTTCATTCTTTATCTGTTCTTTTATATCTTCTGTTTGCTGCTGAATTTTATCCTCAATTATTTGATCTGCTTTACGTTCAAAGTAATCAAACTCAATATTAGGAAGCCTTGTAGCAATTGAAGCCCCAATAATTACACCTAAAAGTATACCCAATAAGAAACGAATCATAAAAATTTAATAAATATTTTCCATAAAAAAGTTTATTTTAACTTGATAATGGTTGAAGTCGAAAAAAAACCGGGCTATGCCGGTTTTAATTAAACTTAATGATGAGTTTCACCTTCACTCTCCAGAATCTGTTTTATCCTTAATTTTTCTTTTTTAAAACGCCTAAGGCGCTCATCCGGTATATAGTTTTTATAGCCAGAATCAATAATTTTTTCAAGCTCTTTATGTCGTGTGATCAGCTGCTTTAAGTCCATACGGCTCCCTATTAAAAATAATGAATGTTAATAAATGAAATGTAGTCTTAAATTAAATAAACTGTATCGAGTGACCTCCTTTAGAATTTACACTTTTACTTTATACCTCTTAAAATAAAATTACTAGTCCCCATTTAAAAACCCTTACCTTTAAAGAAGAAATAAAAAATAATCATCATTAAAATAACACTAATTGCCATCATTATTGATCCTTTAGGGTCATTTTTGACTGATACAAACACCGAACGGTAATAATAGAGAAGAAAAATAGCTGCAAATAACAATCCAATGATACTAAATGAAGAATTCATAATATAATTATAGTTTAAATAATACTTTAAAGGTGTTTATGAAGTCGCTAGTAAAAAGACATGCGAAAGAAGGTTTATGGTTAGAGGATATGCCAGAGCCGAAAGTTGGGAATAATGACGTTTTAGTTAAGATTCACAAAACAGCAATATGTGGAACAGATATTCATATCTATAACTGGGATGAATGGGCTCAAAAAACAATCCCAGTGCCAATGATTACAGGCCATGAATATGCTGGTGAAATTATTGAACTGGGATCTAATGTAACAGACCTAAAAGTAGGTGATATTGTATCTGGCGAAGGCCATATAACTTGTGGTCGCTGTAGAAATTGCTTGGGAGGGAAAATTCACTTATGCCCAAATACTATAGGGGTGGGCGTTAACCGTGCTGGAGCCTTTGCTGAGTATCTCTCGGTACCAGCTAAAAATATTTTTAAACCAAGTCGACCGATTTCAACTGACCTACTTTCTATATTTGATCCATATGGAAATGCTGTTCATACAGCATTGTCATTCAGAATGGTTGGCGAGGATGTGCTTATTACTGGGGCTGGGCCTATTGGTATGATGGCTGCATTGGTAGCGGACCATGCTGGGGCCAGAAATATTGTAATTACAGATATCAATGAATATAGATTACATTTGATAAAAAAAATACTTCCAAGAGCGGTAACTATTAATGTAGCAAAAGAAACGATAACTAAAGATATGATGCATTCACTAGGTATTTTTGAAGGATTTGATGTTGGTATGGAGATGTCAGGCTCACCCAAGGCATTTAGCGATATGCTTGATAATATGATCAATGGTGGTCAAATTGCAATGTTAGCAATTATGCCAGCAGGTTCTGGTATCGATTGGGACATGGTGGTATTTAAAGGGCTAACTATTAAAGGCATCTATGGGCGTGAAATATTTGAAACTTGGTACAAAGGTTCAATGATGGTTCAAAGTGGACTGCCGCTAGAAGAAATGATTACCCATCGATTTAGCTATCAAGATTTTCAAGAGGGATTTGATATCATGCGATCTGGTAAATCAGGCAAAGTAATCCTAAACTGGTTATAAATTAAAAGGGTAATAAATGAGTATAAAAAAAACAAGACAAGGCTTAGCCTTAGACCTTGAAGAAATTAAATCATCAGGCTTATGGAAGACTGAGAGGTTTATTGATTCAGACCAAAACAATATAATTACACTAGATGATGGACGTAAAGTCCTTAATATGTGTGCCAATAATTATCTTGGTTTAGCAAATAATAGTCGTGTTATTGATGCGGCTAAAAGAGGTCTAGACCGATGGGGTTTTGGGTTAGCTTCAGTGCGATTCATCTGTGGGACACAAACCCTGCATAAAACACTCGAGAAAAAAGTTAGTGAATTTCTTGGGATGGAAGATACTATTTTATATGCGGCATGCTTTGATGCAAATGGAGGTCTTTATGAAACACTTCTTAGTAAAGAGGATGCTGTAATTTCTGATGAGCTTAATCACGCTTCAATTATTGATGGAGTTAGATTATCAAAAGCTCAGCGCTACAGATATAAAAATAATGATATGAATGACTTGCGACTTAGGCTGATTGAAGCAAAAGAAAATGGAGCTAGAAGAATTCTGATTACAACAGATGGGGTTTTTTCTATGGATGGGAGTATTGCTCAACTTGATAAGATTTGTGACCTAGCAGATGAGTTTGATGCAATGGTTCATCATGACGATTGCCACGCTACTGGATTTATGGGAAAGACTGGCCGAGGTGTTCATGAGTATTGTAACGTTATGGATCGTGTTGATATTATTACAAGTACTTTTGGAAAAGCCCTTGGTGGCGCTTCAGGTGGCTTTACATCAGGACGTAAAGAAATAATAGACCTTCTCCGACAACGATCACGACCATACCTTTTTTCAAATACATTAGCACCTAGTATATGTGCGGCAACAGCTGAGGTTATTGATATGCTCTTAGAGTCAACTGACCTTCGTGATCGACTTGAAGAAAATACTCATTACTTTCGAAAAGGGATGAAAGATGCTGGCTTTGCAATAGATGAGGGTGACCACCCTATCGTTCCTGTTATGCTAGGTGATGCAAACATAGCTCAGGAAATGAGCCGACAACTTCTTGAACAGGGAATCTATGCGATTGGCTTCTTTTTTCCAGTTGTCCCAAAAGATAAAGCAAGAATTCGTACACAAATATCAGCTGCCCATACCAAAGAAGATTTAGATAAGGCGATTAAAGCATTTAAGTCAACACGGGATTCAATTACTAAATAAAAAATTACTTTGTGAAATCAAACTTTCTAACGAAGTGACAGCTATAACCATCTGGATTTTTTAAGATATATTTTTGATGCGATTCTTCAGCGGGATAAAAATTAGCGAAGGCAATAACTTCAGTTACAACAGGATCTTTCCACTCTTTTGACTTGTTAACTAATTTTATCGTTTGGAGTGCAGTAATTTTTTGCTGGTCATTGATATAAAAAATTGAAGACCTGTATTGTGACCCCTTATCATTACCCTGCTGGTTAATAGTTGTAGGATTATGCATTTTAAAGAAGTTAAAAAGCAAGTTTTGATAACTCAACTCTTTACTGTCAAATTTAATCTCTATACTTTCTGCATGACCAGTATCCCCTTTAGTTACATCCTTGTAGGAAACATTTTTAATATGTCCGCCAGAAAAACCAACTTTTGTATTCAAAACCCCAGGAATTTTTCTAAGTAGGTCTTCAAGCCCCCAATAACAGCCACCAGCTAAATAAGCAGACTGTAAATTTTCTTCTTTTGGGTCAGCATGTGTAGGGTTGGCCATAAGCATTAAAATTAAAAGTATTTTCTTCATTAATAAATAATAGTTTTATATTAACAGCTATAGGTTTTCGATAGATAAAAAAAGGCCATAACTGCAAAAACAAA
>MDTF01016186.1_pt1 | contig 10339 bp, 7 predicted proteins | sample 811191 | NCBI WGS metagenome assembly MDTF01 (sample SAMN05326649, study PRJNA326480) | marine metagenome | isolation source: seawater | place: Southern Ocean | collected 2011
CTGAATTTCTCTCTATTGTAAATATTTGTTATGTGTAATTCAATAATTGGTATTTTTAATATCATTAATGCATCTCTTATAGCTACTGATGTGTGAGTATAACCTGCTGCATTAATAATCAATCCATCAAATTTTTTTCTTGATTCTTGAATGTAGTCGATAATTTCCCCTTCAATATTTGATTGTTTGAATACAATTTGAATATTTTTTTTTTTAGCGAAGCTTTTACAGTCCTTTTCAATTTGTTTGAGAGTTACATTCCCGTATTTTTCTTCCTCTCTCTCTCCTAAAAGATTAAGATTTGGACCATTAATAATAATAATTTTGTGCTTCATTTTTTTGTAAGTAAGTATATTAAATATCTTAATTATGGCGAAAATACAATTAAATGGGCGTAAGCTGCAATTAAAAAATAAACATTCAATATTTACATTGTTAAAAAAGTACAAAGTAGATATTAAAAAAGTTGCTGTAGAATTAAATGGTAAGATTTTAAACCGAAATAAACACAAAACAGTTTTTGTAAAAAATAAAGATAAAATAGAAATAGTTCACTTTATTGGAGGTGGTTAATATATGAAAAAAGATATTTTTAAAGTCGGTGGTCAAATATTAAAATCAAGGCTAATAGTTGGTACAGGTAAATATAAAAATTTTAAAGAAACTGCTCAAGCTGTTAAGGCATCAGGCGCAGATATGGTTACTGTAGCAGTTAGAAGAGTCAATATTTTAGATAAAAAAAAACCATTACTTACAGATTTCCTTAGCCCAAAAAAAATTAAGTACCTTCCCAATACAGCTGGATGTTTTAATTCGGAGGAAGCACTACGTACATTAAGACTCGCTCGGGAAATGGGTGGATGGAAAATGGTAAAACTAGAAGTTCTAGGAGATAAAAAAACTTTATATCCAGACATGATTGAAACTTTAAAAGCGACAAAAGTTTTAGTCAAAGAAGGATTTAAAGTTTTAGTCTATTGTACAGACGATCCTTTACTTGCAAGAGAATTAGAATATTTAGGTGCATCTGCAATAATGCCCTTAGCTTCACCGATTGGATCGGGACTAGGAATTCAAAACAAAATTAACCTATCTATTATAATTAAAAATTCAAAGGTTCCAGTGATTGTTGATGCTGGAATTGGAACACCTTCAGATGCAGTGATTGCAATGGAAATGGGTTGCGATGCTGTTCTTGTTAATAGCGCCATAGCTAAATCAAAAAAACCAATCTTGATGTCTGAATCTTTTAAAAATTCTGTTATTTCAGGCAGGCAAGCTTTTCTAGCAGGTAGAATGCATAAGCTATTTTATGGCAATGCTAGCAGTCCTTCTCAAGGTTTGATTTAAGCTGCCTTTTTTTTTCTTCTAATCCACAAAGTCCTGGGACTTTTTTTTTTAACTTTTTTTGTAGCTACTTTTTTTATTTTTTCAGAAACAGTTTTGATATTTTTTTTGTCATCTTTTTTTATTTTCTTTTTTTTATCCTCAATATTAATTTCAACAATTTGTGTTGTATTTATATTTTCGACTCTATTAATAATTTTTTTACTCTTATCCAACAAAACTATGCTGTATTCTGGTATTATAAATTTTGGGAATGAAATAAATTTAATATCTATTTTAAATTTGTCTTTAAAATATTTAATTTCTTTTTTTAGAATATCGTCAATATAAATCTTAACTTTTTCTGGAATTTGAACATTTACACTTTTTACTTTATCGGTAAATGAAAGCATTTCTGTTTTTTTAACTATTTTTAAAGCAAAAGATTCTAATGATAAATTTGTTTCCCATTTTATTGATCCTTCTCTTAATCTTTGTCTTGTCATCTCAAGCAAACCAAAAGTACTTATTTTACCAATTTGGATTCTCGCTCTATCTTTTCTGATAGACTCTCTCATTTTTTTTTCTACTAATCTTCTATTAAAAAAATTCATCATATCGATAAAGTCTATGACAACTAAACCCGATAAATCTCTAATCTTTAGTTGTTTTGCTATTTCTTCGGCAGCTTCCACATTTGTGTTTAAAGCAGTTTTTTCAATGTTAGATGCTTTAATAGATTGACCAGAGTTTATATCTATAGCGACTAAAGCTTCAGTAGGGTTTATTACTAAATAACCTCCTGATTTTAATTTTACCACTGGATCAAAAATATTATTTAGCTCCTTTTCAATACCAGCTGAATGAAACAAAGGAATTTTTCCTTTATGCTTTTTTAAAAATTTAGAACTTTTAGGAATTAACTCTTTAATAAAAGTTTTCGCTTTTTTATGTCCCTCATCTCCATCTACATAAATATTTGTTGTATCGTTATCGTAAATATCTCTTAATGCTCTTTTGATTATATCTCCTTCTTCATAAATCAGAGATGGCGCATCAGAATCTAATGCTTTATTTCGAATTTGATCCCAAGTTTTAGTTGTATTTTGAAAATCTTTTTCTATCTCATTTTTTGTTTTGTTTGCTCCCGCAGTCCTCACAATTACACCCATACTTTTAGGAATTTCTATTTCATTTAAAATAGTTCTTATTTTTGCTCTATCTGCTGAAGCAAAAATTTTTCTGGAGATGCCTCCGCCCTTAGCTGTATTGGGCATTAAGACCATATACTTACCTGCAAGCGATATAAAAGTAGTAAGAGCTGCCCCTTTATTTCCTCTTTCTTCCTTAATGACTTGGATTAAAATAATTTGTCCTGGTTTTATTACTTCTTGAATTTTATATCTTTTAACTCCGTAAGAATTTTTTAGTTTTTCCCTTACATTTTCGTCCAGTTTTTTTTCATCAATTTGCCCAGTATTTCCTTCCTGTCCTTGGTCTTCGTTATCTCTTTTTTCTAACTTTGCATCGTTAACAGTCTCATTTTCTGATTTGAGTTCGTTGTTTAATTCCTCTATATTTTTATCCTTTAAATCTACTCTTATTTTTTCTTCAGCTTCTTGTAGTTTTTCTTTATCCTCAGTAGGGATTTGGTAATAATCAGATTGAATGTCGTTAAAAGCAAGAAATCCATGCTTTATTCTTCCAAAATTAATGAACGCAGCTTGCAAGGAAGGCTCTACTCTACTGACTGTACCAAGATAAATATTATTTTTAAAATTTAGTCTGTTCTTATCTTCGTATTCGTACTCTTCAATACCATTATCTGACTTAAGAACAATCCTAGTTTCGTCCGGATGTGATGCATCAATGTATAAATTTTTTTCCATTTTAAATAAATTCCTTTAGTGATTAAATTTGATGAATTTTGTCTGAAATTTTTCATTAGTTACTATACAAAGTTTTTAAACTATTTACATTAATTAAGAAGGTTATAAAATGCCATAAGATAGCCAAAATTTAAGCTTTAGTTGATTATACCCATGTTTAGCCATTTTAATTTTTTAATTAAAGCAATTATTGTTATTATTTTATCTCTGTTCTTTGTAGCATTTTCTGCTTTATGGTATTTTTCTTCTGGCCTTCCTGATTATAAAAAACTCGAAAGTTACGAGCCACCAGTTTCTAGTAGAGTTTATGCTGAAAATGGAAATTTAATTGCTGAATACGCAATCGAAAAAAGATTATTTATACCCTATGACTCAGTTCCGGTTCTTGTGATAAATGCCTTTTTATCAGCTGAAGATAAGAATTTTTTTAACCATCCGGGCATTGATCCAAAAGGAATAATTAGAGCGGTATTTAACAACTTTAAAAACGTAGTTGATAACAAGAGGTTAGAAGGGGCTTCTACAATTACACAACAAGTTGCTAAAAACTTTTTATTAACAAATGAAGTATCTATTAAAAGAAAAATAAAAGAGGCTATTTTAGCATTTAGAATTGAGAAAGCTTACACAAAAGAAAAAATTTTAGAATTGTATCTGAATCAGATTTATCTTGGAGAAGGTACATATGGAATTGCAGCTGCAAGCTTAGAGTATTTTGACAAATCAGTTAAAGAGTTAAATTATTCCGAAGCAGCTTTACTTGCAGCACTCCCAAAGGCACCAAGCAAATATAATCCATTTAAATATTACACAAAAGCAAAGTTAAGAAGAAATTTAGTTTTACAAAATTTAAATGAAAATAATTTTATTAATGATAGTGATTTTGAGAGATATAAAAAAGAAGAAATTATCTTAAAAAAAAGAAAAATTAAATTACTTAAAGAAGCAAATTACTACACTGAAGAAGTTAGAAGAATTATCAAAGACAGCTATGGTTTCGATAAATTGTATGCTGAAGGTTTATCTATAAAATCAGCGTTAGACGTAGACTATCAATTACATGCTCTTAATGCTCTAAGGTCAGGCATCGAGTCATATGACAGAAGACATGGTTGGAGAGGCCCAATACTAAATACAAAACTTGAAACAAATTGGCAAGATAAGTTAAAAAAGAAAAAAATTGATACAAGTCTTGGATGGAAATTTGCTGAAATAGTAAAAGTAAGCCAATCAGAAATTATCTTTAAGATTGTAAACGACAAAGAAGAAAAAAAAATTAAAAAAACAGACTTAAAGTGGGCAATCAAGAAAACAATTTATGACTCATTTAAAATAAACGACATTATTTTTGTAAGTAAAAATTTAAAAGGAAATTGGGAGCTAAAACAATATCCAAAAGTAAATGGAGCTATTGTTGCAATTGATCCGTATACAGGAAAAGTAAAAGCTTTAGTTGGGGGTTTTAGTTTTGAATCAAGTGAGTTCAACAGAGCTACACAGGCAAAAAGACAACCTGGTTCTGCTTTTAAACCATTTGTTTACGCTGCAGCTTTAGAAAGTAATTTTTCTCCTAATTCTATAATTTTAGATGCCCCGTTTATTGCGAAACAAGGGGTTGGTTTAAAAAATTGGAAACCAGAAAATTATGGTAAGGAATTTTATGGACCAACTACATTAAGGAAGGGAATAGAATTCTCAAGAAATTTAATGACAGTTAGAATTGCTCAAGAGATAGGTTTAAAAAAAATTTTACAACTGTCTAAAAAGTTAAATATTTACGAGAATGTGCCAGAGCTACTATCAGTTTCTTTAGGTTCAGCTGAAACAACCTTACTTCAAATTACAAATGCTTATGCAACTTTTATTAATGGAGGAAAAAAAGTAAAACCAATTTTAATTGAAAGGATTCAAGATAGAAGGGGAAAAACTATTTTTAATTCAGACAAAAGAGTTTGTATTGGATGTGACAGATATTCAGAAACTGAAACTATAGTTCCATCTATTAAAAATGATTACCAACAAGCTATTAGTAAAGAAACCGCTTATCAAATTTTATCTATGTTAGAAGGGGCAATTCAAAGGGGAACAGGAAAAAGACTAAGAAACTTAAATGTACCTCTTGCTGGAAAAACAGGAACAACAAATGATAATTATGATGCCTGGTTTGTTGGTTCTACATCTAATCTAGTGATAGGTGTTTATATTGGTTTCGATAGTCCTAAAACACTTGGCAGGTATGAAACCGGTTCTAAAGCAGCGTTACCTGTATTTAAAAATTTTATCAAAGAAGCTTTATATAAAGATGATTTTAAGCCTTTCCAAATACCTGAAGAAATATTCTTTGCAGCAATAAATCATAATACAGGTAAAAAAGAAAATTTCAGTAATCCTGATTCTATAATTGAGGCATTTAAATTAAGTGATATTAACAGAATGAAAAATAATAATTTAGGTAAAAATACTAATTATGATAGCTTGGTTAAGTTTAGACAATTTTACTAATGGAAATACTAGATATTAAAATAAATTTTGCTGAAAAAGCAATGCTGAATATTAGGGGGCATCTTTGAAGCTAATCAAATCCAATCTAAGTTAGAAAACTTAAATATCATAATTGCAAGCAAAGATTTCTGGAAAGACAAGGATAAAGTAAAAAAAATTGTTAAAGAAAAAAAACACTTAGATCTAGTGCTTGAAATGTTTAATTCATCAAAAAAAGATTTAGAAAACCTTAAAGATATTTACAATCTAGGAAGAGAAGAATCTAATGATGAGATTATTAAAGATTGTTTAATAAAGATTGAAGAAATAAATCAAAGAATAAAAAAAAATGAAATTAATTGTTTCCTTTCTGGAGAAAACGATGCTTTAGATATTTATTTAGAAATTCATGCCGGTGCAGGTGGTACAGAAAGTCAGGATTGGGCAGAAATGTTAAGAAGAATGTATTTAAAGTGGTTTGATAAAAGATCATTTAAGTGTGAAATTATAAGTGAACATAAAGGAGACGAAGCAGGAATTAAGTCTTCAACCATAAAAGTAACAGGTGAATACTTATATGGACTAATGAAAAATGAATCTGGTGTACATAGACTGGTCCGAATATCTCCTTTTGATAGTGGAGCTAGACGACATACAAGTTTTGCAAGCATATGGGTCTATCCTTCAATAGATGAAGAAATTGATATTAAAATAGACGAAAAGGATTTGAGAATTGATACCTATAGAGCAAGTGGAGCAGGAGGTCAGCACGTTAATGTAACCGATAGTGCTGTGAGAATAACACACACACCTACAAAAATCGTTGTACAATGTCAAAATCAAAGATCACAACATAAAAATAAAGAGACGTGCTACAAGATGTTGAAAGCAAGACTGTACCAACACGAAATACAAAAAAGGAAAGAACAAGAACAAAAAAATATCAACTCAAAAACTGATATTGGTTGGGGACATCAAATACGTTCGTATGTTTTACAGCCCTATAGATTGGTGAAAGATTTAAGGTCAAAAATAGAAAGCACCAATCCTGACGATGTATTAAACGGGAATTTAGATCAGTTTATTGAGGGAAATCTATTTAGGTCACAATGAAAAAGTTTATATATTCAATTTTTATAATACTTATTTTTTTAATTTTTTCAGTTGTTATTTATTTATCAACTATTGGACTTGAAACAGAAAGATTCAATAATTTAATTATTCAAGAGATTAAGAAAAAAGACTCAAAAGTTGAACTGGAATTAAAAAAAATTAAAATTAAAATAGATTTAAAAAAGATTCAATTATTTTTATCAACTAGCAATCCCAACATTATTTATCAAAAAACTAAAATTCCCATAACTGAAATTAAAATTTACGCAAAAATAAAAAAACTTTTTTATTCTAAAATTGAAGTTACCCAAACAATCTTTCAGATTAAAAAATTTAAAATCAAAGACATGCAAAAAATTGCAATTCGCATAAAACCATCAAATTTTAAAACTTTTTTACTTAACAATTTAAGCAATGGTGAGATAGAAAAAGCATCATTTGATCTAAATATAGATAAAAACTTTACAATTACTAAACACAAAGTGAACGGTACAATTAAAAAAATTGACGCAAAAATAAAAAAAAATTTTATAATAAAGGATGTGAGTTTAAATTTTATAGCAGATAACAAATTAATTTTAATTAATTCTATCAATGCTAACTACAAGGGAATCTCAGTATCAAATGGATCAATCGACCTTCTAAGAAAAAAAAATATTGAAATTAAAGGCAAGTTTAATTCTCATTTTAATTTTAAAGGAAACCAGATAAGCAACCTTTTTACACAAGTAAAATTCTTTGAAGCAAACAAGGTAGAAGCGCAAGGATCACTGATACATGATTTTAATTTAAAGATTAATAACAATTATAAGATTGTTGACTACGACTATAAATCTAACGGATATATTTTACAAGCTGAATTGATTTTAAAAAAAATTATCAAAAATAATTTTTTAAAAAAAGAAATAAAAAAAATTTTATTTGATAAAACTAAACTTGAAGTAAGAATTAATAAAAAAAAAAATTTATTATTATTTAACGGAGTATACAGTACTGATAATTCAAACTATAAAAAATTTAAAATTAAAAATAACTTAAATTTAAAAAATAAAAGTTTTTTTATTGACTTTGATTTAAGCGAAAAAATTTTCTTAGATATAATTAATTTTGAAACAAACATAAAGGAAAGAAGTAATATTAAAACTGAACTAATCATTAAAGATAATAGGTTTATTTTTAAATCAATAGATTTTACCGAAGGAAAGAATTCTATTTCAGTCAGAGGGTTAATATTAAACAATAAGAATGAAATCGAAAATATTACTAGTATTGACCTACAAACATTTAATAAAAATAAAGAAAATAATAATTTGAAGATTAACATAGGAAAAAAAATATTAATTTCTGGAAAAAAGTATGATTCGTCAAATTTGTTAAAATTACTATCTAAAAAAAGTGAATCAAATCTACTAAAAAAATTTAATAAAGAAATAGAAATACAAATAGAAAATTTGATAACTAAATCTCAAATACCTTTAAGAGATTTTAATTTAATAGGCAATGTTGAGAAAGGTAAATTTAATAAAATTTTTGCAAAAAGTGAATTTACAAAAAATAAATATTTAGATATTTCCTTAAAAAAAGATCTAAATAATAAAAAGATAATAGAAGTTTATTCTGACTCACCCCAAGCGTTGTTAGCTAATTATAAATTTTTTGAAGGAATAAAAAATGGAACACTGCTATACAATTCAGCGATTGATAAATCATCTTCTGTTTCAAAGCTTACTATTGAAAATTTTAAAGTTACCAAAGCACCTGCTTTTGCAACTTTGCTTACATTAGCAGATCTTGGAGGTATCGCGGACATTTTGTCAGGACAGGGTATGAGTTTTGATATTTTAGAAATAAATTTAGAAGATGACTCTAAGGTGACCAACATTACAGACTTAATAGCTTTAGGTAAAAGTGTATCTTTGCATATGGAAGGCTATATAGAAAAAAAAACCGGATTAATAAGTTTAAGTGGAACGTTAGTTCCAGCAAAAATGTTAAATAATTTGGTTTCGAGAATACCAGTTGTCGGGAACATATTGGTTGGTGATAAGGTGGGTGAGGGTGTTTTTGGAGTTAGCTTTAAAATAAAAGGGCTACCAGGAAAGACTAAAACATCGGTTAATCCAGTAAAAACTATAACACCTAGATTTATTACAAGAGCTCTAGAAAAAATGAAAAATAATTAAGGTTACTTTAGTTTAATTATGAAGTGCTTCTTTTTTCCATGTGAGACTTTAACACAATCATTTTCTTTAAAATCCTTAAGTTCAATTAATTTTTTTTCATTCTCAACAAGTATATCGTTAATTTTTATTCCTTTTTCATTAATAGCTCTTCGGATTTCACTTTTTGAATTCATAATTTTATTACTGTGTATTAATTCAATCACACCTATTCCATTTCTTAATTGAGATTTTTCAATTAAAGTTTCAGGTAAGTTTGCACCTATGCCTTTACCTTCAAATGTTTCTCTTGCTGTTTTTTCTGATTCATGGGCTTTTTTTTCTCCATGTAAAATTTTTGTAGCTTCATTGGCTAGTAAAATTTTTAAATTATTAATATTTTTTTCTGTACTTGTTATTTTTTCTAAATCATCAATGCTAATTTCTGTAAAATATTTTAAAAACTTCTTAACATCATCATCATTAGTATTTCTCCAAAATTGCCAGTAATCATATGGAGATAATAAATCTTCGCTTAACCATATAGCTCCATTTTCCGTCTTCCCCATTTTTGCGCCAGATGCTACCGTTATTAAAGGAGTTGTTAATCCAAAAGATTCTTTTTGATTTATTTTTCTAATTAATTCTACACCATTAATAATATTACCCCATTGGTCCGAACCACCTATTTGTAGGTCACAATCATACTTCTCATTTAATTTATAAAAATCATAAGCTTGTAAAATCATATAGTTAAATTCCATATAACTAAGGGACTGCTCTCTTTCTAGGCGCAATTTAACACTGTCGAAGCTTAACATTTTGTTAATAGTAAAATGTTTTCCAACGTTCCTTAGAAATTCTATGTACTGTAATTTATTTAACCAGTCGGCATTGTTTACAAATATCGGCATAGTTTTTTTATCCGAAAAATTTAATAGTTTTTTAAATATTTTTTTTATTTGATCTATATTTCTATTAATTATTTCTTCATCTAAAATTTTTCTAGTAGAATCTTTCCCCGATGGATCACCTATAAGTGTTGTGCCTCCCCCAAGTAAAACTATTGGTTGGTGACCATATTTTTGAAGCTTTCTTAAGCACATAATTTGCAACAAACTTCCAACGTGCAAACTTGAAGCGGTACAGTCAAAACCAATATACGCTTTAATAGGTTTTTGATTGGTTAAATTTGATAATTTTTCTTGATCTGTACATTGGTGAAAAAAACCTCTTTGATTGATTTCATTAATAAAGTTATTTTTCATAGATAATTTGATTTAAAATTACTTTTACACAATAATAGTTGTAAATAAAATAATTATTAATGAAAAAACTAATTACAGCAATAGGATTAATGAGCGGAACATC
>MDTF01009419.1_pt1 | contig 10337 bp, 12 predicted proteins | sample 811191 | NCBI WGS metagenome assembly MDTF01 (sample SAMN05326649, study PRJNA326480) | marine metagenome | isolation source: seawater | place: Southern Ocean | collected 2011
GAGAACGTAGGTCGGCGAGAACGTAGGTCGGCGAGAACGTAGGTCGGCGAGAACGTAGGTCGGCGAGAACGTAGGTCGGCGTGCGTTGGTTCCGAGGGATATGTCGGGACAAACAGAGTTTATGGTCGTTTCATGAGAGAGTTGATTCTCGTCTCGAAACATATAGTCTTTCGTAATGGGTGGTGAGCGAGTTGAGTGATATATTGCCTCCTCCCTCCCTCAGAGTTAACGCTCCGTGCAAGACGCATACATGGGCGCGGCCGCACCGCCCCCCACCCCTTCACGTGCACAGGCCCGTGCCACCCCGGCACCTGCGGCCCTGCCGCCGCAACCTAATCGCCCCTCCCCTCTCCTCGGCAGTGTCGACTAGGGGATCCATGCCTTCCAAGCGCAAGCACGAGGAGCTACAGACGTCTCTTGACAAGAGCCAGGCTACCAACAAGCGCTTCGAGCAGGCCATCGACGATGTGGCGGAAGAGTATGCGTGTCCCATCACCTTCGAGCTGCCGATTGACCCGGTGACTGCGGAGGACGGTCGGTGCTACGAGAGGAACGCCATCGAGGAATGGTTCGAGAGACAGCCGCAGTCTCTGGTCAAGTCTCCCGTGACCAACGAGCCAATGGGCAAGCGACTCTTGCCGGCCGTGCAGATCCGCAACATGCTCACGCGCCTTGTGGAGAGCAACGTCATTACCGGCTCCAAGGCGGATGCGTGGAAGCACGGGATGGCGAACCAGGCGCAGGTGGCAGCCCTTCGGGCAAAGGCGGAGGCCGGCGAGGCCCACGCCATGGGGAGACTGGGCTTCTCGTACCGCGACGGGACCCGCGGGCTAAAACAGGACGCCACACAGGCGTTCATGTGGTTCAAGCGCGCCGCGGACCTGAGGGACCCGCCCGCTGCAACCTCGTGTGGGATTGCCTACATCAACGGAAGTGGCGTCGAGCGCCACCATACTCGCGGGATCAGCATGGTTACCATCGCGGCCACTCTGGGCTCGGAGCACGCGTGCAGCGTGCTCGGCTGGGCGAACGAGTGTGGCCACCACGGCTTCGACGAGAACCCCGGGGAGGCCACCCGGTGGTACCGCGAGATGCAACGGTGCGGCTGCCGCGACTCTGTCGACGTCTACCGTGAGCGAGCGGCCGCGTGGTTGCTCAAGCATCCGTAAGACGTCAAGCAGGAGGGAGGGCGTGTGGAAGAGGCAGACCGATTTTACGATTGCCAGATCGCAAACGGGGTCTATAAATCCAAGTGTCTGTCATGCCAAGCGTAACGGTGTGTCATCCTAGTGACAGATGACCATGGTCTGCGTGGCGAGTTCCAGGCGTGTACCAACTGACACTCTTCTCTCTTGTCAGCACGCGGGGAGGCAGCAGGGGGGGCACGGCGGCCAAAGTCCGGGCAGCGGAGAGGCTTGCGTATGCGGTGCGCTCAGAATGATGCTCTCAATTTCGTGCAAGTACACGTGAGCCTTGTCATCTAAATGATACCTTGAAATACCGTCCGCGTATACGACAGTCGACCAATGGGATAACGACAGTAACCGTAGCACAGGGTGGTTGATACTAAGCTGGGTTGACCACCGGACGCACACGGAGAGGTCATCGACAGTGATTCGGTGCGTGAGATGCACATTGTCTTTCGCCGCGTGACACGATAACCGCAGCAGTTCTAATGCGGCGGCGTACTGCGCAATTCCAACTAGGGCGCACTTCCCATCCGGCACGCGTAGTTCAATAGAGTCGTCAAAAAGAATGAGGTCCGGTGCCGCAAATAAATAAGTGTAGTCGTTGCTCAAGGTATCTACCAACTGACCGCGATTGAGTTGGAACTCCGTAGGTGCACGGTCGCCCTGCGGCTCGCCGAGTACAAAAGTCCCACTGGCCGCCCGGTACGGGCCACGCGACGGGAAACTCGGTCGACTGTGACAAAGCGAGAGGGTTCCCGCAACATACAAGCTTGAAAAGATGATTACGGGTGTGAACGGTGGTGCTCTCATCCATCCATTGTCATGTACTTCTAAAAAAAGAGACAAACTGACGGCTTCGCTTTTTTTCGATAAAGGACACTGACATCCAGGCCAAACCGGCGTACATGTGTGATAAGGATTGTGCTCATTCTTTTATTGAGCAGTGCCAAAGATGTCAATTGGTTCAATGTTGACAAAGTGATACGAAAAAGGCCAAGAGTTTGGCCATGTTATGATCGACAATAGGCATGGTTATGCGTATAACCACATGGGTTCGATCTCAGTCATGCAGTCATGCGGTAGATCGCCTTTTTCATAAATATACGACTGTGCCAGACAAATATCCAACGAATCTTGTACACTAGGTTCTTTCGCAATTTGATTGATTATGGGAATGAGACTCTCTAGTTCGCAATCGTTTTCATCTCCATTCCACGGGGGAATGAGAAGTTGCGATCTAGGATTTGCCGAAAGATGAACTTTGTCATCATCTATCAATAAAATTTGCGAACTGACACGGTGAAGTTTGTAAAGTGGCTTTGCCCCATTTGTATCGCAGTCTTTCCATCCAGTTATCATCGGAAGGCCATCTAGACCCAACCATTCACACTTTTTTTTAGCATATGGATTTTCGCTGCGGGTCCAAACAACTACCTCGAACCGATCTTTGCAAGCTTGAATGAAAGGTTTGTGAAATGGACGCAGTGCAGAGGGGCCTGTGCGAGTCAGATAACCTGCGTCACCGTCCCAGCATCCAACATGGTCTACAGTAAAGAGTGTCTCATCCAAGTCTAATACTATCGTTTTTCGCCCTTGCAAGTGCAAAGGTTGATCGCCAATCAAATTATCAGCGTTATGATCATAATTTGCCGGTAGAGTAGGTTGTAATGAAATACGTTTTATAGTTGTGAGATCCTCAGGAAGAAACCTGAGGGGTTTTTTAAACTCATTGAGGGGTACATACTTCACATTGTCTTGATGATACCCTCCGTGTACGAGGCGTCTCGAATCGGTCCGGATCGGTCCTGCGAATGCTGATAATGCCTGAATTGTGAAGAATGTAAGCATGTTATTTTTCTTTATCTTAAGAATAAAAAAAAAGAATCGCCCAGGTTCCGTTTGCAGGCGACATTCATGTTTCGAGACCAGGAGACTCTCACGATACATCCAGAACTTCTCATGGGGGGCGATACATATCGCTACGCACTGCCACGACTTATATGGTTCGTGTGGTTCGTGTGGTGCGTGTAGTTGTTGGTGTCGCCCAGGGTGTCCTCACGGAAGTGATTGGCTTCTCCCCCGTAGGTAGCGCACCGTTCTCAATGACGGTTGCCCCTCTTTCGGTAGTGCCTCGTGTCTTAGTATGGTGCTTAAAACCCTTTTCCACAACTCATTCGACGCCGTTGACTCGGGTGTGACTAAGTGAATATCATAAATTAATTCCGCAGGAATCCCAGTATCGCACACGGCAGTATTTCGTGGGTAACAACCGATGATACGCGTTTCTTCACGTGTCGAGTCCATACGTGTTAATCGTGCAAGTACAAGCTGAAGCTTAGAATATGAATCCAAACTGTGGTTGAGAGTGTTCAGGTCGATTTCTACATAGTTTTTTTGGACATACCCATGAATCTTCTCTCGGAGAATATCCGGCCAACACGGTGTGCATTCATCGTTGCTAACGTTGTTTGCGTTGCAAACGTTGTTTGCGTTGCATGAAAAAATTGTAAAATACATCTGACCGATCGCAATTTGAAGCAGCTGTTTCTTTGTAAGTTTTCGACTTAGAGTCCGAGCTAGTCCAAAATCGATCAGCCTGGTCTGCATTCCTTGCTGTGTGCACATGATATTTCCCATGTGCAGATCGTTGTGTGCAATTCTTAGATCTTGGGTCAGTTTCAGAACTGCCTGAATATATAGGTCAGCGTTATTTAAGGTATCGTCGTAAGGAATGCAATTTTCCATGGCATACAGAAACGATTGAGTGCTGCTATCAAATTCCAAATCGCCGTGTATGCTAGGTGCCAGGTTTTTAAGTGCCGCCTTTTTATTGAACTCAATCTCGTTGAGTAACTGCTGTCTCTGCGCCTTATTCTTTTTGTCAAACGTTACCTGCTTAATCACCTGGTTCACATTTTTTTTATGCTGGTATATTGTTCCATTTTCACCCCCTTGCTCACTACTCCCCCTCAAATTCACCAATGGCTCACCATTCTCCGCGAACTGCCGCGCGTTGTGCGTCACGGCCATACCGTAGCGGGGTCGCTTTCCTCTATATAAAATCTGAGCATCATAAAATCTGAGCATCTCTTCTGCTTGCCAACTCATCTTTTAGTACAGGGAAACTAAAAAAGGATGGAGCCGGCCCCTCGACGCCGTGGTCTGATTTGGTCAAATCAACGCTTTTCGTAACGTTGGCGTAACAAGACAAACACATGCCGTGACAGCGGCAGCCAGACTTTTATACGAGTGCACGGTGCATTTACTCAAAACTGTCAATCCGGGAAGGTGTGTCGTTGCGCACTTGGTTGCCGATTTTGGGCATCGTTCCAGTGCCGTTCCGCGCGTGATCACGCGGTGAGCTGGAACTCCACCAGAAGCGCGTTCATCTGCGCCAAGTACTGCCCGTCGCTCACCTCGTTGCGCTCCGCCCGTGTCTCGAGCGCCTCGCGCCTCTCGCTGAGTTCGGCGTACGCCGCGTGTGCTGCATTCGCCCGCGCCCCGAGTGCACGCGCCCACATCCTCCTTTCCGTGCTCGCAAGCGAGGCCCTCGCCCTCTCCATATCCTCCGACCGCGCTAGCGTCTCCCGCGCTTGCTCGATCGCTTGCTCGATCGCTGCGTCCGCAGCGAGGAATTCGCGCTCCTTGACGTTCGGCTCCCCCTCGTGCGCGTGGCGGTCGTTGACCCCCTCCTTTTCGGTCGCGTGCTTCCACCGAGTGCCGTGCGCTCCTATGACCCCCGCCCCGGGCATGTGATAGCCGTCCAGCCAGCCCGCCAGCTCCTTCTCCTCGTCGGTGCACCCCTTCGCTCGCGTCTGGGAGGTTGGTTTCGATCCAATTTCATTGGATCCCGCTGGTCTTCTTGATGTTTCGTTGATAACTGGATGGCAAGACTGCGATGAACTGGGAGCAAAGCCACTCTATAAACTGAACCGGGAGGCTTCGCAGATTTTATTGATATATGACAGTCAATAGCTTCCATTCAAAACCTCATTGTATGACGGAGGGTCACAATTTTCTTCATTCAGTTCTGGTAGACTCTTGTTTTTTAAAGGAGAAGTAACTATAGCGTTGGTTGATCTGTTTTTTGTACAATGTATGGATGAATAGTTCCACAATTTGTAAAATCCATATGCAATTGATATAAAAACGAGTACATCGAATAAAATGGTATCGAATATCATTGTGTTACATTCTCATAATTTTTTCTCCAACTCAAAACGGAACGGAGAAGCCACCGGACAGGTGTGTGGCTTACACGAAACCCACGGCGATATACTTGCGACCTTCGCTCTTGCCGACCTTCGCTCTTGCCTACCTTCGCTCTTGCCGACCTTCGCTCTTGCCGACCTTCGCTCTTGCCTACCTTCGCTCTTGCCTACCTTCGCTCTTGCCGCGCTTCAACTCGGGTAGCGTTAAAATAAAGGGCAAAGTTAGTGAATGAAAGTCGGCCTAGTAAAGTTCGGTCAGTTGAAGGGCCTAAATGGAACAAATCTATCGAAAAGTGAGGTCGCGCTCATGTATCGCGAATGGGTCGATCAACGGATCGGTTCTTGGAGGGAGCGGAAGAACAACTGGCCCAGACCATCTTACTCCATTAGAAATGGAGCACCTGGAAAGAACTCCGCGCGTGTCGACTAGTGAGTCGAAAACCGTGCTGAAACATGGAATTCGAGCGTTTGTCGCCATTGTACTCGTTGTGCTTGACAAAGTCCTCGACAATGTCCTGGATGCCAGACTTTTGGCGCTTCTTCAATTTGGGGGCAAGTGCCGCATTCGCACCGACGACGCTGCGAAGGTACTTTAGCTCCGCCGTGGCACGGATTGCGACGTTTTTGTGAATGAGCGAGGTCATCTCGGCGCGATTCACACGCTCCTTGGCATTGCGCTTGGCGATGATGTCCACAGTGATTACGCACGCTTCGGCACTTTTGGCGCATGAAAACCTGGATCGCGAGGAACACACGATTGTGTACGCATCGGCGCCAATGTGGGAACATGTGTAACTTCCACGTTGGCCATTTTCCACGTAGCATATTCTTCCATCCAGAGTTTGTGTCCGCGACGGATAGAGTTCACCCATATATGGTTGAATGCGGAACACTGAGGGGAGTTGTGTATCCAATGTAACATAGTAGCTGTTTCTGTCATCATGGATTGTATTAACGATGAATTGTATGGTTTCTTTGTTGTAGAGATTACAGTTTTCAGATATTTGATTGCAATGGCATCACTTGCAAGATCACCCGCAGTAGGTGTGAGTTGGATGTTCCCTTCGTTGCAATCTCGCGGCTCGGCAATTTTCCCGATCATTGTGATGTGCCACGCTCTATCTTTGCTGCTCGTATCTGCATAATACAAATTGAATTTAATTGTCTGAGATTTTGCGCCAATTGTAAGGTCCGACACGTTTTGGCTTGAGTCGACTAGGTGCATGTAGTCAACACCGTTTTCACAAGGAACTGTGAAATTATTAGGTAGGGGTAATGTTACACTTGCATGTGAGCTTTTGTCCTCTTCGTAGCACGTCGAACCAAATTGAGTAGAGAAGAATTTGGAGAAGTCATTTGCGCTTATATCAGGCGTGATTAAATCAAAGACAGGCAGTCCATTCCAAATGTGATTGTATACCTCAGTGGGGTTCATTGTTGCAGCCGGAGCTGACTCGGGGGGCCATGCGGGGGACATTGGCCCAAAATATGCAACATCCTGTTGCTTCCACAATACGAATTTCACATTGGACGGTTTTGCCGCTGCCAAGTCCTCTATGCCGAACTTCTTGAAGTAATCTTTCACTGTAAGAATTTGGTTTGAATCTGGAAGATCGAAAATGATAACATAATACAGATCCGGGTCTAGAGTGCGATTAAGAAACTGGTGCTTCACGTAATGCCATTGTTTGAGCCAACTAGTTCCATCCTGCCGATTTTGGTAAGCGATCGAAAGCGAGCATCCCCGAAGTGTAGTTTGTGTGGGTTTATTGCACACAAAATCCCATAAGTGAGTCGTTCTCCGCAAGTCGCTAAGAATGAACCCCGATTTGGTTACATTCACTACGATCATGGATTTGTCGTCGGGAATATCGTAGTGTCCCATGTACTCATTGGGGTTGTAAGTGAGTTTATCAGGAGTAGTTCCTGATATTGTAAGGCATGCGTCCTCCTCGTGGGAGATGTCCCACTTTGCCTTCGCCTGTAACTGGTCCAAGAGCCCTGGCGTCTCATGGGTGTTGTTTGCAGAGTGCGACATGGGTTGCCTGGTTGCCTGTATGATCGATGCAGCTGACAAACAACAAAACTGACATTCCCATGCCAAGGGGGTATGAGAAGTTGCGATCTTGATAAACCGGAGGAGTTGTGAGCGCGGCCAATGCGCGTTTCGAAACGTTCTTGTCAGTCAGTTTTCTTTCCGTGTCAGTTTACCGTCCCGCATTGGCCTGCTAGATAGCAATCCGAGACCGAGAATATGCCAAAAGTCACCATCACACAGGTGCTCAACCGAACCTACGATGAGCAGTCAAGCTACATTGCATGTGCTAAGAACGCGGAGGACGGGCAATCCTTGCGCTTCATAGGCACGGGTCTGTGCCCCTTTTCGGAATTCGCAACATACAACGTGGACTTCACGAGTGAGAGTGTGAAGGAACCCAACAAGATTCACGTAGACTCTTCCACTATGATAGAACAATGCGACGACACTCCTAACCTGAGCAAACTCGTGGACGTCAAGAATACAGAAAACAACGGGAGACTGAACACGGTCAAGTCAGTGGTTGTCTACTGCGAAGAGGCTCAGGATATGGAAGGAGGGGGCAAGCGTCGCAAAATGCGCGTGGTTGACGAGTCGGTGGGGTATCCGATGAATGTAATGGCTTACAAGGATGCGGCGGAAGGTCACTTCGCGCCCGGGGAGGTGGTAATCTTTCATCGTCCGAAGGTGTATGCTCCGGAAGGAAGTGAATATCGTGGAATCACAATTTACGACAAACCTACAAAGTCTGGTAACGACAAAGGAACGGAGGAGCTTCAGGAGTTGTACAGAAACAAGTACGCCGAGAAGGATTACGAAGACTGGAGGGGGAGCATCGGCGAGTTGCAGATGGCATCGGAAACGTTGTGTAACGTTGAGCTCACGGGGATTGTGGTGAAGATCGATACGGTGACGTCGCAAGAGACAAGGGGTGGCAAGGCGGGGGCAAAATTCCAAAGCGTTTACGTTGCGGACAAGTCGAACAAGTATATCAACTGCGTGTCGTTCAACGAGCTGGACAATGACATGATTGCTTGTGACAAGGTCGTGAGACTGAAGTTGTGCTACAATGACAATGGCAAGCGCAAGAACTTTGTGGTGAAACAGGTAGAGATAGTCAAAGACACGAGTCTTCAAAACTGGTGGTCGACTATGATGTGGACGGACTTGCTACCTGCTTTCGAGAACGAGGTCAGGGATGAGAAGACTGTGCAGGATGTAGAGACGAATTGCAAGGAGTGGGTACTTGCAAAGAAGAGAGTGTCTGTTCGAGGAAAAGTCACGCGTACGGACCAAGGAGTTCGCTTGTCGTCGGGTGGCCACGAAATCGTGATCAAGGAGATCAATTGCGAGTTACCCGCGGACATTACCATCTTGGTCGAAAATGCCCCCGTAAACGAGTTGGGAATCACCGTGTTCCCAGACACCAAGTTTAGTCGCCTCGCCACAATTTAAAGAACAACCTCGCTCAGTGAAATCTCCAAGAGCCATCGCCCACTTAGTAGTAACGTCGGGCATTCCACTTAGACGTGCAGTTGTAACCACAACTGCACGTAGTTGTAACCACAACTGCACTTTAAAGAAGGTCAGAAACCAGACCGTTAGAAACATTTTCTGTACTATCATAACATGTATGTTCGCTGGTTCAAAATTAGGCGAAATTGTGGACATTGGAAATGACGCCAGGGACAAGTATGTGTGTGGCGCAGTGACAGGATTGATTGGAATGTGTTTTCATAAAAATACGATTGTCCAGATCTTGAACGGTTCCAATGGAACGATTCCGAGCGAATATGCAGATTTTTATGAAAAGCTTTGTGACGAACAGAAAACAGCGTTGATCGAGTCACTTCAGGTTTTCAAAACGAACGATACTACAAGCAGTGAATACAAGTGCTACGCAGCGCCTTACGCATCACCCGGAATGGCGTTAGATATGAGGGGGGACCCGTGGCCGATCATGTTGTTTTGCGCAGAAAGTAGAGAAAGTGCCGAACAAACTCTTAAAAGTGATACGGTGCTACCTAATCTCATTGCGTATCTTGAAAATGTTTCGGAACGTTCCGAATTCGTCAGATTGGACTAAAACTCATAAGGCCAATCCCACGCCGCGCCCATCATCGCACGCGATCATCATCACCCGGGTGCCACGACCTCCTATCGTACAAGGTGCAGGGACATGCGCCACGAGCACCGCGAGCAGAGCTAGCAGAGCGAGAAAGCATAGCTCACATATGTCGAGATTGCACGATATTGAATTGATTTCGCCAAGTTGATTCTGTCTTCGCTGACAGCCGTCGAGCTGTATCGCACCACAGCGCGTTGGTCCACGTGGACGTCAACATAACAAGACTCTACTCTGCCGATTCGTTTGTTTTATCAAGGTGCTCCATGGATTGCCGTCCTTTGATCGGCCACGCCTCTCTCGTCACGATGCCGTCGTATGTTAGGCGTTCACGACTGTAGTGTTATGTCCGGTTCCTCAGATTCCAGCATGGTTTCTCTAGCTAGCAGAGAAAAGAACAAGCTCACTACTTGCATATACAAAAGAACTTGTACGATTGTGAGTGCATTGGATGATGTAATGATAGGAAGCATGGATTTGCTTCTATCAATGATTTTCTTCAACAACAAAAAACCCATACATGCACATGTAAACACCATATGCCTGAGATCTACGAAGGTTGTGATTCGGTTGGTCCAAAATTTAAAAAAAAGACCCCTACATGTAAACACCATATGCCTGAGATCTATGAAGGCTGTGGCTACCTTCCATTCGGTTGGTCCAAAGAAGTAGCGCTGGACGTCTACAGATGTGGGGCCGGTACGACCCTCATCGACGGCGTCTGCGAGTTAGATCGTGACATCTACCGACCGGACACTGAATTCGCAGAGGGC
>MDTF01001974.1_pt1 | contig 10336 bp, 11 predicted proteins | sample 811191 | NCBI WGS metagenome assembly MDTF01 (sample SAMN05326649, study PRJNA326480) | marine metagenome | isolation source: seawater | place: Southern Ocean | collected 2011
AGAACCATTAAAGGAACTTTTTAAGGACGAGGTACGTGTGCTCGGTAATTCTGTAGGATTAATAAAAAGCATTTCTAACAAACATCCTTTTCCTGGACCAGGGTTAGCAATCCGAATAATTGGTAACATCACTCATAAAAAAGTAAAAATTCTTCAAGAAGCTGATCATATTTTCATAACAGAACTTATCAAAAATAAGTTATACGATAAAATTTGGCAAGCATATGCTGCGCTACTTCCAGTTAAAACCGTAGGTGTTATGGGGGACTCAAGAACTTATGAATATATTTGTTTGTTAAGAGCGGTAGTTTCAGAAGATGGAATGTCAGCTGATTACTATAGTTTTCCTAAAGATTTTTTAGATCAAATTTCAAACAAAATAGTAAATGGAGTTGAGGGCATTAATAGAGTAGTTTATGACATAACTTCTAAACCACCAAGTACAATTGAGCTTGAATAAAAATGATAGGTAAAATTTTACGCATTACAAAATCAAAAAATAAAAAAATCCTAGTGTGTCTTACCGCCTACTCAAAACCTATAAGTAAAATTCTAGATAATTATTGCGATCTTGTTTTGGTTGGAGATTCTTTGGCTACGGCCATGTATGGTATGAAAAATACTCACCATGTTAGTGTTGAAACAATGATACAGCATGGTGTTGCTGTGAGTTCAAATCTTAAAAAAGCAGTTTGTGTAATAGACATGCCAATAAATTCTTATATAGATAAAAAAATAGCAAAAAAAAATGCTATGTTAATTTTTAAAAAAACAAAATGTGACGCAGTCAAGATAGAATGTAATGGAAAAAACTTTGATATATTAAAAAGCATAGTTGAAATAGGAATCCCAGTAATGGGTCACATAGGTTTTACGCCACAAAATTACAAAAATTTTAAAGCACAAGGTTTAGTTGAAAAAGAACGAATTAAATTAATTGACCAGGCTATTAAAATAGAAAAAGCTGGCGCTTTTAGTTTAGTACTTGAGTGCGTAAAGAAATCTGTGGCAAAAGATATAACTAAAATATTAAAAATTCCTACAATAGGTATTGGGGCTTCAAATTATTGTGATGGGCAAATATTGGTAACAGACGATATGCTTGGTTTAAGTGGGTTTTATCCAAGGTTTGTCAAAAAATTTGCAAGATTAGATAATATTATTGAAAAGAGTATTCAAAAATATAAAAAAGCAGTATTAAATAAAAATTTCCCAAGTAATAAAAATAATTATTAAAATATGTCAAAAGATACATTGAATTCCCACCTTCCCAACAAAATAATTTATCTGATAAAAAATAATTTAAAGTTGTTAGTTACTTTACTGATCGTTATTGCAGTTATTTTATTTGGTTCAATTTATTATAAAAATTTATATAAAAGTAAAGTTATAAAGCTTTCAAATAATTACACCAAATCTTCAATTTTATTTAAACAAAATAAAATAATTGAATCTAAAATTCTACTAGAAGACATAATAAAAGCGGAACATAAGTTCTATTCAGTTCTTGCTTTATATTTTTTAATTGACAACAGTGTAGAGCCAGATTCTAAAAAAATTATTACCTACTTTGATCAAATTTTAGATATTACTTCTATTGATAAGGAAAGTTTAAATTTAATAAGAATAAAAAAAGCTATTTACATACTTGATAAAAAAAAAGATGATGAACAACTTATTATCACGACACTTAACCCCGTTATTAATTCCAAATCTGTTTGGAGAAATATTGCAATTACTTTAATATCAGACTATTTTTTTTCTAAAGATCAAAAAGAAAAAGCTAATGAGTATATTAAATTATTAAATAATACCTCGGTTAGATAATTGTTAATGAAAAGACTATTTTGGTTTTTTATCGCTATAATAATTTCATCTTGTTCATTAGATAATAAAACTGGAATATGGAAAGATGCTTCCAATATAATAGTTGAAAATTCAGATATCAAGACGCTAGAAAGTGCCGACAAAGATAAACAGTATGAAGATATATTTTTCAAAAATAAAATTTATAGTGAAGAAAAAAATGCTTTAAACAATCTAAGAATTGAAATTGATCCACCAATTAAAATTGATAGCTGGATAGAGAAATACGCAACTCCTTCTAATAATATTTCTAATTTTTATTATACTGGAAATCAAAATCTTATATCTCGTAGTAAAAAACTAAGCAAATCTTACACAACTAAGGACTTTTTAAATAAAAGTACTATTTTTTATAATGGTAATTTAATTTCGTATGATCATAAAGGTGTAATTTTTATTTACTCACTTAAATTAAAAAAAAAAATATTTAAATATAATTTTTATAAAAAAAAATTTAAAAATATTAAAAAAAACATTAACTTAATTTTAAATGAGCATACTTTATACGTTGCTGATAATCTTGGTTATTTATATGCTATTAATCTTAAAGATAGATCTGTTGTTTGGGCTAAAAATTATGGAATACCATTCAGGTCCAATTTAAAATTTGCAAATGGAGATATATTTTTAGCCAATCAAGATAATGTAATTTTCGCTATAAACTCTAACACAGGAGAAAAAAAATGGAAATTTCGCTCCAGTCTGACTTTTCTAAAATCTAATTTTAGAAATAATATTGCTCTCGATGTAGTTAATAAGAATTTGTTTTTTTTGAATACTAGCGGTGAACTTTATTCGATTAATTATCTCACACAAAAAATAAACTGGGTACTTAATTTTAAAAACCCAAGTTTAGCAGGTGATGTAGATTTATTTTTAAGCTATCCTTTAATTTTAAAAAATGACAGTTTAACTGCCTCTACAGAAAAAGCTGTTTTAAATTTTGACTCTAACACTTCTTTAAAAAATTGGAGTTTTTTTACTGAAACTTTGTTAAAGCCGATAGTTACTTCTGGTTACACTTATATCATATCAAAAAACGACCTTTTAATTTGCTTAGACAATAATAGCGGAGAAGTAATTTGGTCTAAAAATATTTATAACAACTCTAAAATCAACAAAAAAATTAAAAATAAATTTGGAAGGTTTAATGACTTTAAAATAGTAAATAATAAAATTAATCTTTATTCTCAAGATGGCTATTTATTACTATTTGATGCAAATTCTGGCAATCTTATTAATTTTAAGAAGATTAGTAAAAATGGAATAATATCCAAAATTATATTTCTTAATAATAACATGTTGTTGATTGATAAAAAAAGTAGACTGTTAAAGTATAATTAACTTAATTGCTAGATTTAGAACTTAATAAAGAAAGTTGAGTAATTTTTTTATCACCAAGTAAATCAGTTGGTTTTACAGGATAATCCCCTGTAAAATAATGGTCACTTAATTGAGGATACAGATTATTTCTTCCTTCAAATCCAAGAGCTTTGTACAACCCCTTCAAACTCAAAAACTTTAATGTTTTAGCTTTAATGTAGTTGCACATCTCCTCATTACTTCTTCCACTGGCTAACAATTCTTTTTTAGTTGGCATATCAACTCCATAAAAATCTGGATAAAGAATTTCTGGGCAAGCAATTCTTACATGCACTTCCTTTGCACCTGCATCACTAAGCATTTTTACTATCTTGTGACATGTAGTTCCCCTAACTAATGAGTCATCTACTAAAATAATTGATTTATTTTTTACCAGTGTCTGAGTAGCATTTAATTTTAATTTGACCCCAAAACTTCTAATACTCTGTGTAGGTTCAATGAAAGTTCTGCCCACATAATGGTTTCTTATAAGACCTAATTCAAAACTTTTCTTTGAATATTGACTATAGCCTAGTGCCGCAGGAACACCTGAATCTGGCACCGGTACTACTAAGTCAGCTTCAATATCTGTCTCTTTAGCAAGTTCTTCTCCCATCATTTTTCTATATTCATATGCACATTGGTTATTCAACAAGCTGTCAGGTCTAGCAAAATATATATATTCAAACGCATCAGGCCTTGCTTTCTTTTTTGGAAATGGTTTTAAGCTATTTAACTCGCCATTTTCAATTACTACAATTTCTCCATTTTCAACCTCCCTTATAAAACTGGCACCAACAATATCTAGTGCACAAGTTTCAGATGCAAAAATAAACGAATTTTTTAATTTGCCAATTACAAGTGGCCTAATACCAAAAGGGTCTTTAATACCAATTAATTTTTTATTAGTCATCATTACTAAAGCATAACCACCCTGTATTTGAAATAGGGCATCAATAATTTTATCAGTCATTTTAGTTCTATTAGATTTTGCTATTAGTTGAACGATAGTTTCAGTATCACTTGTTGTTCTAAAAATTGCACCATCTTTGACAAGGGTTTTTCTAAGTTCTATAGCATTTGTTAAATTTCCATTATGTGCTAGGCTTACACCACTTGAATAGAGATCAGCAAAAAAAGGCTGAATATTTCTTAAAGATACTTCTCCTGTAGTAGAATATCTATTATGGCCGATTGCAGTTCTTCCAGGTAATTTTTTTATTATTTCAGGATTTGTAAAGTGGTCACCCACTAATCCTTGCCTTTTTTCTAAATAAAAATTTTCTCCATTGAACGAAGAAATGCCGCAACCTTCTTGACCCCTATGTTGTAGGGCGTGCAAGCCTAGTGCTGTTAAAGCTGAAGCATCCTCATGGTCCGAAACACCAAAAATTCCACATTCTTCCTTTGGTCGATCTAGTTTAAATTTTTTCAATCTTTTCCTTAGTTTCTATAATATCTTTATAGTTTGGAAACTCATCAATAAGTAAATCGCTACCTTTTTTAACTACCTTAAAAGAAAAAGCGTCTATTGTTGATATACCCCATTTTTCATGAGGATAAAACCAGTTTAATATAGAGAAAAGACAAACTGCAACTAAGTAACCTTTGAAAACACCAAAAAGAATACCAAAGGATTTATCCGCAGAGCCAACACCAGTCCAAATGACTGTTCTACCAATAGCTTTCCCTAAAACAATGCTGATAAATAAAGTTATAATAAATATCGCTACTCCAATTCCTACGTTATGTACAAAACCTGATTCAATATAATTGCTTACCCAAGGTTGTACTTTAGGGACAAGAATTATTGTTGAAACAGTTGCGGCCATCCATTTCAAAGAAGAAAGAAAACTCAGTGAAAAACCATCGGAAAAACATTTAATTATATTATATAATATTATCAGTATAAAAATAATATCAAAAAATAAGACGTCTGTTTTTATAAATTCAATTATGCTATTCATTACCAAAAGGTTTTAAAACCAAAATTAATTTTGGTAGAAGAGTTAATACAGAAATTAACGCTAGAAGCATAGCTATACCGGTGAACACACCAAAATAAATAGTTGGTATGAAATTAGATAGCACCAGAATAGAAAAACCAAAAACAATAGTAATTGATGTATTGAGTATAGCTACTCCAACTGTATTATGACATCTATCAACTGTTTGGTTATAATTTTTTATATTTTTAAACTCTTCTTTGAATCTATAAATGTAGTGAATGCTATTATCTACAGCGATACCAATGGTAATTGCAGCTATCGTAATAGTCATCATATCTAATGGTATCCCAAGAAGACCAATAATACCTAAAATAAAAAATGCCGCCATAAAATTAGGCACAACACCAATAAAAGAAAGCATTAAGTTCCTAAAAAGAATCAAGAACATCAATGAGATTCCAATCATAACAACGCCTAAAGTTAAAATTTGAGATTTAAAAAGACTTTGTAATAAATTATTAAAAAGAATTACGACACCTACTAATTTATACTCATCTTTTTTTAAGCCTACATCAGTAATTAATTCATCTTTTATTTTATTAACAAGATCATTTCTTCTAAGATTTTTTGTAGAATCTTTAATTCTAACACTAATTCTAGCTTCGCTGTTTTTTACTGATATATATGGAGAGATAATTTCTTTTTTGATTTCTTCCGGTATCTTGCTATATAAAATGCCCGTTTCTAAAGTTTCTAATTTGTTGCCAGTTAAATCTTCTGCCACTCTTATAATTGAACCAAAAGACATGACTTTTCCTATTTCAGGTAAAGAATCTAAGTAATCATGTACTTTTAAAATTTTATCTATTTTATTTCTTGTGAACCAATATTTTGCTGGATCTTCTTTATTTTCTTGATTGTCTTCGTCCCATTCAGAGAATTCATCATCTTTTTCTTTTTTCTTTTTGTTTTCAGGAAATTTTAAAATGATATCTAAAGTTGTTGTTCCGCCAAGCTTATCATCAATAAGCTTCATGCCTTTGTAAATTTCTGTTTTCTTATCAAAATAATTAATAAAACTATTTTCTACTTCCAGTTTTGAAATGCCATGCACGCTCAAAGCAATCACAATTAAAGCAGAGCCAAATATAACGGAAGTATTATTTTTAGTAAAATTACTTAATGCGTTGGTTATTTTAGATACCTCTTCTTTTTGATTTATGGAATCTTCAGTGGTACTAAATGTATTAAGAAGAGCAGGGATTAAAGTAAAAGTTATAATAACAGACACGATAAGTCCTAGTGTCATCATCCAACCAAAATCAATAATAGGCTTTATACCGCTAAATATTAATGACAAAAAAGCACAGATTGTAGTTAATGCTGTATAAAGTATTGGCAAGAACATTTTACTACTAGCCTCATAAACCGCTTCTTGGATACTAAAATTTTCAAATTCTTTTTTAATTTGCAAAAATCTGACAGTGATATGTATATTCATTGCCATATTTAGTATCAACATCAATGCAATAAAATTTGAAGAAATTACTGTAACACTCCATCCTAATAAACCTAAAACCCCGATCATTGTACCTACTGAAAAAGCGCAACCTAGTAATGGTATAACAACTAATTTAATTTTTTTAAAAATAAGCCATAGGGTAATAATAATAAATAAAAAAACCCCAAAGCCAAAAACAATAATATCGCTTTGAACAAAAGACATCATGTCATCGCTTATCATCGGCAATCCACCTAAATGTATTTGTGCATCTTCACCATATTTTTTAATTACACTCCTAATCTCACTAATATTTTGGTGGTTTTTTTGGTTATATAAATCTTTATAGGAGTCATATTTATCATTAAAAATGCTCCTTTTTTTTTTGTAAATTGTTTAGATTTCCTTCTAGGTCTAGATTGAAATAATTGTTTTTAATCTTTATCAATTCACCTAATTTTTTATCTTTCTTAATGTAAACAACCATACCGGAGGTTTTTCCATCTTCACTAATAACGTAGTTTTTATAGATAGGACTATTAAGAATTTCCTCAAAGCCTTTTACTTTATCTATTTCAGGATATGATAGCGTTTTATAGTTTTTTAACCTCTGCATTAAAGGTTCGTCATTATTTTTAAAAAGTGGAACGTCGATAACACTAACTACACTATCAACCCATTCTAGTTTTTCTATTTTTGATTTTAGAAATTGAAGATTTATAATTGTTTCTTCGTTAGTAAAACTTAAAATTGGTGTGTACGTAAGTACAAGGTAGTCTTTAGAGCCATATCTCTCGCTAACTTCCCTTAAATATTTTAAATCTTTATCGTTTTCAAGCAGCAAGGAGTCAGAAGATGCATCTAATTTAAAATCTTTTGAAAAATAGAGAAAAAAAGACAGTACACAGCAAACCGAAACAATAGCAATCTTTGAATAATCAATAATAAATGTTTTGTAAATTTTAGCAAACATGACTTTAGTTGAGATATATCTTAATTTTTAGATAACTAAAATACTAATTTTTGTTTATATCTTTGAATTTAGTATACATGCCTTCAAATTCTACTTGCACAACACCAGTTGAACCGTGTCTGTGTTTACCGACAATAAGTTGTGCTTGCCCATGTATATCACTCATTTTAGATTGCCATTCTGCATGTTCGATAGATCCTTGTTTAGGTTCTTTCTTCTCTAAATAATATTGTTCTCTATAAACAAATAAAACAACGTCTGCATCTTGCTCTATAGACCCAGACTCTCTAAGGTCTGACAGCTGTGGTTTTTTATCATCCCTCTGTTCGACAGCTCTAGATAATTGAGATAGAGCAACAACAGGAACGTTGAGTTCTTTAGCTAAAGCTTTCAAGCCCTGTGTAATTTCTGATATCTCTTGGACTCTCCCATCCATTCTATTTGAAATAGTCCTCATTAATTGAATGTAATCAACAACTATTAATTTTAATCCAAACAATCTTTTAATTCTTCTTGCCCTATTGCTTAAAGTAGAAATGGCAATAGCTGGTGTTTCATCTATATAAAGAGGTAGATCATAAATATTTCTTGAAGTTTCTATGTATCTATTTAATGTCTCCTCAGTCGCTTTACCTGTTCTTATTTCATGAGATGAAATCCTAGCTTGTTCTGATAAAATTCTTGTAGATAATTGTTCTGATGACATTTCCAGTGAAAAAAAAGCAACAGATCCTTTTTCATTATTCTCCTGCATAGATTTTGCTGCATGATAAGCAATATTAGTAGCAAGCGCTGTTTTACCCATTGAAGGTCTTCCAGCTATAATTACAAGATCAGACCTATGCAACCCACCTAATTTTTCGTCTAAATCAGTCAATCCGGTAGGAACACCAACAATACCTTGATCGCTCTTCATAGCTAGCGTAGCCATTTCTATAGTTTGGTCAATTGCCTGGTTAAATTTTAAAAATGTTTGTGAAAAATTTCCTCTCTCAGCTAAATCAAACAAAGATTTTTCTGCATCCTCAATCATATTTTCCCCAGTTTTTTCTATTTGGTCATCTTTAGCCTCATCTGCTATCCCATCTGAAATAAATATTAATTCTCTTTTCACGTACATTTCATGAATAATTTTTGCATAATCAATAGCTTGTTTAACGGAAGAAGAAAATCTTGTTAATTTAACTAAGTAGTCAACACCCCCAACTTCACTTAAACCTGAGTCATTCTCAAAATAATTTTTTAATGTGATAGGATTTGCTATCATACCTTTGTTATTTAGGCTTTCCACCACTTCATAAATTTTTCTATGAATGGGGTCAAAAAATTTTCCAGCATTAACAATATTTGATATTTCATCAATAATATCATTGTTCACTAAGACAGACCCAATTAATGATTGTTCTGCCTCAATATTTGAAGGTAATTTATTTTCATCGACAGAGATGGTGCTCAGTCTTACTTTATCCATAATAAAGATAATAGTTGAAGCATGAAAAAAACAAAACTAAAAGTTACACACTTTTTTTTCCACCTGTGGAAAAGAGAAATTTAAATTGAGTCTATCTTATCAACATGCAAGTTTACACTGGATGTAACTTCGGCATGTAGATTTACATTAATTTTGTATATACCAACTTGAGTAATTTCTTGCCTTAAGTCTATTTGTGAAGGGTTTATTTCAATATTCAATATTGTTTTAAACGCGCTAGATACTTCTTTTGGTTTTATTGAAGCGTAAAGCTCACCATTTTCTTTAGACTCTTTGTTGAATTTTAAATTTTTGTTTTCAATTTTTCCAGCAATTTCTTTAAATTGATTTTTTGCCTCTTCATTCTTTTTAGTTAATTGATCTTTTGTTTTGCCGACAAGTTCAATATTTTCTTTACTTGCTCTTAAAGCTTTACCTTGTCTCAACAGGTAATTTCTAGCAAAGCCATTTTTAACTTCAACCTGATCTCCAATTTTACCAAGTTTCATAATATTTTCTAAAAGTATAACTTGCATAATTAAATAAGAGCTAAAATTTTGGCTTTTTTTATTTCCGAAGTAAGCTTTCTTTGTTTATTTTGAGAAACAGAAGTTATTCTTGAGGGCATAATCTTATCTGTGTCTGAAATATATCTTTTTAATAGTTTTATGTTTTTGTAATCAATAATTGGTGCATCTTTCCCTGAAAGAGGACATTTCTTTGAAAATCTAGAATCAGATTTTTGAAATAAACTTAGTTTATTTAATGGGTTTTGTGGTCTTTTATTAAGTTTATTATTTTTTCTTTTCATTTGAACTTTTCTCTTTAAAATATTCTGTTTCGGTATCTAATTCTTTATATCTAATTGTTAAATGCCTAAGAAGAGTATTATCAATTACGCTATTTTTTTTTATCTCCTCCAAAGTTTCATTTTCAGCTTCAAATTTATAATGAATATAAAAACCTTTGTTGTAAGATCTTATCTTTTTAGCAAAATTTAAAAGACCCCATTTTTCTACTTTAATAATTTTACCTGGGGTTTTATTGATGATATCTAAGTATTTCTTCTCTACATTTTCTAATTCAACTGTAGAAAGGTCCTGTTTGGCTATTAATGTATGTTCGTAAAAATTCATTTAGCAATCATTAATTGTTTATTTATTAAAAGAAGGGTTTTATACTATTATAAATACGTCAATTCAATACTAATAATG
>MDTF01005214.1_pt1 | contig 10335 bp, 18 predicted proteins | sample 811191 | NCBI WGS metagenome assembly MDTF01 (sample SAMN05326649, study PRJNA326480) | marine metagenome | isolation source: seawater | place: Southern Ocean | collected 2011
AAGGAATTGCGGCGAGAAAAAAAAGAAGATCTTTATACGGAACTAAAAAACCTAAATAATTTTAATCATGTCTAGAAAAAGAAAAGCACCTGTTAGAAAAGTTTTCCCTGATCCCAAGTTCAGATCAGAGTTAGTGTCTAAATTTATTAATTCTATTATGTACGATGGTAAAAGATCTACGGCAGAAAAAATTTTATACGACGCACTAGAAAAGATTAAAGAAACTAATAAACAAGATCCCATAAAGACATTTAATGATGCTATTAGTAATGTTAAGCCGAATGTTGAATGCAGATCTCGAAGAGTAGGTGGTGCAACTTATCAAGTACCAGTTGAAGTTAAAGCAAAGAGAGCACAAGCATTAGCGCTAAGATGGATTAAAGACGCAACAAGAAGCAGAAAAAACAAAACAATGGCAGAAAAACTATATCATGAGCTGCTAGACGCCTCACAAAACAAAGGTGCTGCAATTAAAAAAAGAGAGGATACCCATAGAATGGCAGAGTCAAATAAAGCTTTTGCACATTTTAGGTGGTAATAATTTATGTCTGAAAAAAAATATCTTTTAGAAAAATATAGAAATATTGGTATCATGGCACACATAGATGCGGGCAAAACTACTACAACAGAAAGAATTTTATATTATACCGGGAAAAGCCACAAAATAGGGGAGGTCCATGACGGTGCCGCTACTATGGACTGGATGGAACAAGAACAAGAACGTGGAATAACTATCACTTCTGCTGCAACTACATGTTTTTGGAATGACCATAGAATAAATATTATTGACACCCCTGGACATGTTGATTTTACAATTGAAGTTGAGAGATCTTTAAAAGTTCTAGATGGCGCTGTGTGCGTTTTTGATGGTGTAGCAGGCGTAGAGCCTCAGTCCGAAACAGTTTGGAGACAAGCCGATAAATATAAAGTTCCAAGAATTTGTTTTGTAAACAAATTAGATAGAACTGGTGCTGATTTTTATATGTGCGTTTCTATGATAAAAGAAAGACTTGGTTGCAAGCCATTAGTATTACAGCTACCCATTGGTTCAGAAGCGAATTTAAAAGGTGTAGTAGATTTAGTAAAAATGAAAGCCATCATTTGGCAAAATGAAGATCTAGGTGCAAAATTCGATACAGTAGATATTCCAGTTGATTTAAAAGAAAAAGCAGACAAGTATAGAAAAGAGCTTGTTGAAGCCGCTGTCGAAGAAGATGAAAAATTAATGGAAGCTTACCTTGAGGGCAAAGAACCTTCTGAATCTGATCTTAAAAAATGCATAAGAAAAGGAACACTTGGGTTTAATTTTGTTCCAATAGTTACAGGTTCAGCTTTTAAAAACAAAGGCGTTCAGCCACTATTAGATGCCGTTGTAGACTATTTACCCAGCCCTATGGACATTGGTTCAATAGAAGGAACAAGACTTGGAACGGAAGATAAAGTAGAGATGAAATTTGGCGATAATGAACCCTTCTCTGCCTTAGCATTCAAGGTTGCCAACGATCCCTTTGTTGGTTCTTTAACATTTATTAGAATTTATTCTGGTACTATTAAAACTGGAACAAGTATTTATAATTCTTCAAAAGAAAAAACAGAACGTGTCGGTAGAATGTTATTAATGCACGCAAATAGTCGAGAAGACACTAAAGAAGCAACTACAGGAGATATAGTTGCTTTAGCAGGACTTAAGTTTACCGTTACAGGACACACTCTTTGTGACGAGAATAAACCTATTCTATTAGAACCTATGGAATTTCCAGATCCTGTAATAGAAATTGCTGTAGAACCTAAAACTAAAGCAGACCAAGAGAAAATGGGTGAAGCATTGGCTAGGCTAGCAAAAGAAGACCCTTCATTTAGAGTTGCATCTGACGAAGAGTCTGGCCAAACTATTATTAAAGGTATGGGAGAACTGCATCTAGACATAATTGTAGACAGAATGAAAAGAGAATTTAAAGTTGAAGCCAATGTTGGTGCACCGCAAGTAGCTTATAGAGAAACTATACTAAACTCTGCTGAAGTAACGTACATACATAAAAAACAAAGTGGTGGATCAGGACAATTTGCAAAAGTAACTTTAAGTATTGAACCACTAGAACCTGGTAAAGGTAGAGAAATAGAAAATAAAATTAAAGGAGCGTCAATACCAAAAGAATTTATTCCAGGTGTTGAAAAAGGTGTTCAGTCAGTTGCAGAAAGTGGAATTTTAGCTGGTTTTCCAATAATAGATTACAAGGTTACAATATTAGACGGCTTACATCATGATGTTGACTCAAGTGTTTTGGCCTTTGAAATTGCTTCTCGTTACTGTTTTAAAGAACTTTGTCAACAAGCCACATTAAAACTTTTAGAACCAGTGATGAAAGTTGAAGTTGTCACACCAGAAGATTTTATGGGAGATGTAATTGGAGATTTAAACAGTCGAAGAGGCCAAGTAGGCTCCACAGAACCAAGAGGTAATGTTACTGCAATTTCAGCCACCGTCCCATTAGCTAACATGTTTGGTTATATAAACACTTTAAGATCATCAACACAAGGTAGAGCCCAATACACAATGCAATTTAGTCATTATGATAAAGTCCCTCAAAATGTTCAAGACGAGGTAACAAAGAAGCTAGCTTAATATTATGGATAAACAAAATATAAGAATACATCTACGTGCTTATGATAATAAAATCTTAGATTTATCTACAGAAGAAATTGTAAATACAGCTAAGAGAACAGGTGCGCAAGTTAAAGGCCCCATACCTCTTCCAACAAGAATTGAAAAATACACAGTATTAAGATCACCACATATTGATAAAAAAAGTAGAGAACAATTTGAATCGAGAACACACAAAAGATTAATAGACATTATTGAACCAACACCTCAAACAGTTGAAGCTTTAATGAAACTAGATCTAGCCTCTGGTGTAGATATAGAAATTAAAATATAAAATTATGACTTTAGGATTACTAGGAACAAAAATAGGCATGACCAGAGAGTTTTTAACAAATGGTCAGTCAGTCCCTGTAACTGTTATTAAAGTTGAAAAAGGAAGAGTCATGGATATTATTAATAAAGAATCTAGAGGATACTCTGCAGTCAAAGTTGGTTTTTTTTCAATTAAAAACTCAAAATTAACCAACCAGATGAAAGGTTATTTTACTAAAAAAAACACAGAGCCTAAAAAAGTTTTAAAAGAATTCCGTTTAGACAAGGTTGACGAATATAAAGAAGGAAATGAAGTCGGCTTAGAAATATTAAAAGATACAAAATTTGTAGATGTCAGATCTAAAACCATAGGAAAAGGCTTTGCCGGTGTAATGAAAAGATGGAATTTTGGTGGATTAAGAGCCTCACACGGTGTTTCAGTTTCACACAGATCTCATGGTTCCACAGGTCAAAGACAAGACCCAGGAAGAGTTTTTAAAGGAAAAAAAATGGCAGGACACATGGGTGACAAGTTTAGAACTATGCTAAACCTAGAAATTGTTAGATCAGATTTAGAAAACAACCTTCTTTACTTGAAAGGTTCAATACCTGGTTCTAAAAACTCTACAATCTTGTTAAGACAGTCGGTAAAAGACGTCAGAAAAAAAACCTTGATAGAAAAAATTGAAGCTAAAAATAATGCAACAGAAGCTAGAAAAGGTAAAAAATAAACAATATGAAATTTAATTTATTAAATATTGATGGAGGAAAGCCTGAAACAATTGATATTTCAGATAAAATAATGAATTTAAAATTTAACCATAAGTTAATTAAATACGTAATTGACTGGCAATTAAACCATCAAAAACCGCGTACAGCAAAAACAAAACAAAGAAATGAAATTAGAGGATCAACAAAGAAAATTTATGCTCAAAAAGGAACCGGTCAAGCAAGACACGCAAGTAAAAAAGCACCTTTATTTGTTGGTGGCGGTCAAGCACACGGACCTAAAGGAGCGGTATATAAAGTGAAAAAAATAAATAAAAAAGTTAGAAAATTAGCACTTGCTCAAATATTGGCTAAAAAAAACACAGATAAACAACTTCACATTCTATCTGACGTTAAAAAAGAAGTAAAAAAAACTAAAGAATTTAATAAGTTTTTACTTAATAATAATTTATCAAATGCGTTAATAGTTTCAGATAAAGATTCAGAAAAAAATTTTTCTAAATCAGCTAGAAATATAAAAAATATTAAAGTTATTAGCGATGAAGGTGCAAATATTTACGATATGTTAAAATTTACAAATGTAATTATCACTTCTTCATCTATAAAAAAAATTGAAACAAGGTTATTAAATGAAAAAGATTAATTCAATCGACTCTATAAGACAACCAATCATCACAGAGAAAGCTACTATTTTGTCCGAATTAAACAAAACTGTTTTCAAAGTACACGCTGGGGCTAACAAAAAATCTATTAAAAAAAATATAGAAAAATTATTTAAAGTTAGTGTTATAAAAGTAAATATTATTAATACGAAAACAAAAAAAAAAATTAAACAAGGTAAAATATCTAAAAAACCTGGATACAAAAAAGCAATTATTACTCTTAAAAAAGGTCAAAGTATTGATCTGACAACGGGAATTTAATTATGGCACTAAAAACATTTAAACCTTATACAAAATCAGTTCGTGGTACAGTTCTTGTTGATAAAAGTAAACTATGGAAAGGCGACCCCTACAAACCTCTAACTGTTGGCCAACATTCTACTGGCGCAAGAAACAACATGGGCAGGATAACTTCAAGGCATAGAGGTGGAGCACACAAACACAAATATAGAATAATAGATTTTTATAGATCAAAGAGAAACATCAAGGGAATTGTTGAGAGGATTGAATACGATCCAAACAGAACTGGTTACATTGCTTTAATAAAATACGAAGATAATGACATGAAATATATCATTTGTCCTCAAAGTTTAGAAGTTGGGGACACTGTTGAAGCAGGAAAAAAAGTTGAAATTAAAGTTGGAAATTGTTTAGAGTTAAGTGAGATTCCTCAAGGTAGCTCAATACATAATATAGAATTAGTACCTAACACAGGCGGTAAGATGGCTAGATCTGCAGGCTCATCTGCAACTTTAACAGGATTTGACGGAGATTACGCAATAATAAGATTAGGCTCTGGTGAAACAAGAAAAGTTAGCAGTAAATGTATGGCTACACTCGGTTCGGTCTCCAACCCTGATCAAAAAAATATTAAAATCGGTAAAGCTGGCAGAACTAGGTGGAAAGGTCAAAGACCACAATCAAGAGGAGTTGTGATGAACCCTGTTGATCACCCGCATGGTGGTGGTGAAGGTAAGACATCTGGTGGTCGAAATCCTGTGTCTCCTTGGGGCCAGTCTGCAAAAGGACTTAAAACTAGAAAACCTCAAAGAAGTGATAAATTAATAATTTCAAGAAGGAAAAAAAGAAAATAATTATGGCTAGATCTGTTTGGAAAGGACCTTTTGTACATCCCAGTCTTTTAAAAAAGATTGATAAAATTAAATCTGGTGAACCAAAAAGGCCAATTAAAACTTGGTCGAGAAACTCAACTATAATTCCAGATTTTGTTGGTCACAGCTTTCTAATACATAATGGAAAAGCTTTTATACCTATTACGGTTTCTGAAGAAATGGTTGGGCACAAGTTAGGTGAATTTGCAGCTACCAGAACGTTCAGAGGGCACACACCTGCTGATAAAAAAGCCGCACCAACAACTAAACCAGGAGGCCCGGGTGGAAAAAAATAATATTTCAGTAACAGCTGTTAACAAAAACGTAAGATCAAGCACGAGAAAAATTGCCTTAATTCTAGACTTTATAAAAGGAAAAAAAGCTGATGTCGCAATTAGAGACTTAGAATTCACAAGAAAAAGAATTGCACATGATGTTAAAAAAACAGTGCAATCAGCTGTCGCAAATGCGGAAAACAATTACCAATATGATATTGACAATCTTTACGTTAAAGAAGCATATGTTGGAAAATCAATTGTTATGAAAAGATTTAGACCAAGGGCCAAAGGTAGAGCAAGTGCTATAAAAAAACCTTTTAGTAGAATTACAATTATTTTAGGAGAAAAAAAAGAGGTAAAAAAATAACATGGGACAAAAAATTAATCCAATAGGCTTTAGACTGGGTGTGAATAGAGGATGGGATTCAGTTTGGTTTGCTAAGAAAAAAGAATTTGGAAAATATTTAATAGAAGATTTTAAAATTAGAAAGTACATACAAAAAAATATTGTAAACTCAGGAGTTTCAGACATAATTATAGAAAGATCAGGAAAAAAATTAATTGTTTCGATACACACATCGAGACCTGGTTTCGTAATAGGAAAAAAAGGTGCAGATATTGAAAAAATTAAAAATAACGTACTTAAAATTTCAAAAGACAGTGAGATAACCGTAAATATTAAAGAAATAAAAAAACCAGAACTTAATGCTTATTTAATAGCTGAAAATATTGCCACACAATTAGTTAAAAGAATAGCCTATAGAAGAGCAATGAAAAGAGGAATGCAATCAGCATCTAGACTTGGTGCTCTTGGAATTAAAGTAATGATAAGTGGTAGACTCAATGGAAATGAAATCGCACGTACAGAATGGGAAAGAGACGGAAGTATTCCTTCTCATACTTTAAGGGCAAATATTGACTATGGGACAGCTGAAGCTCTTACAACTTATGGAATTATAGGAATAAAAGTTTGGGTTTACAAAGGTCAACTATATAAAAAAGATGTTGAAAATGAAAAAAAAGAAAGAGTAAAAAATAAAAATGCTACAGCCAGTTAGAACTAAATTTAGAAAAGCCTTTAAAGGCAGAATACATGGGCACGCTTCAAGAGCTGTGGTTCTAAACTATGGTGCATTTGGACTAAAAGCACTTGAGCCTGAAAGAATTATTGGCAAGCAAATCGAAGCTGCTAGAGTAGCTTTAACTAGATACATGAAAAGAACTGGAAGAGTCTGGACAAGAATTTTTCCAAATATTCCTGTATCTAAAAAACCGACAGAAGTTCGTATGGGCAAAGGTAAAGGTAACCCTGAATACTACGCTTGTAGAGTGAAACCAGGAAGAATTATTTTTGAAGTTGATGGTGTCACAGAAGAAGTTGCTAGAATTGCTCTGTACAAAGCATCTGCAAAATTACCAATTAAAACTAAATTTATTAAGAGATAAAATGGCTAAAGATAAAAAAGAAGATAAAAAATTAACAGGAGAACAGGCTATTAAAAGAATCCAAACCCTAAAAAAAGATTTATTTAATATTAGATTTAAAAAAATTAACGGACAAATAGAAAATCCAGCTCAGTATAGCGAAATTAAAAAAAGTATAGCAAGACTTTACACAACAATTAACACAAAGGCCTCTAAATGAGTAAAAGAGTATTAAAAGGAAAAGTGATAAGTTCAAAAAATGACAAGACAATAGTTGTTCAAGTTGTTAGAAAATTTCAACACCCTTTTTATGGCAAAGTTATATCAAGATCAAAAAAGTACCATGCCCATGATGAAAAGAATAAGTTCAAAGAGGGTGACACAGTTCAAATTACTGAATGCGCTCCTATATCTAAGAAAAAAACTTGGGAGGTAATGGAAAAATGATACAAAATCACACCGAACTGACAGTGGCCGATAATACTGGTGCTAAAAGAGTTGAATGTATAAAAGTCCTTGGTGGCTCTAAAAGAAGATACGCTGGTGTAGGTGACTTAATAGTTATAACTGTCAAAGACGCAATTCCTAAAGGTAAAGTCAAAAAAGGTACTGTCCATAGAGCAGTTGTTGTTAGAACTAGAAAAGAAATTTTTAGAGACGATGGATCTAAAATTCAATTTGACCATAATGCCGTGGTACTTACTGATGAAAAAGGAGAACCAATTGGAACTAGAATATTTGGTCCAGTAACAAGGGAGCTAAGAGCAGCAGGGCACACAAAAATTATTTCATTAGCACCGGAGGTTATTTAAGTATGATAATTAAAAAAGGAAATCAAGTTAAGGTTATTACCGGCAAAGACAAAGGAAAAACAGGTGAAGTTATTGAAATTAACAGAAAATTAAATATGATAAAAGTGAAATCGGTAAATCTAATAAAGAAACATCAAAAACCAACAAAAGAAAACAAAGGCGGCATTATATCAAAAGAAAGTTTTATACACTATTCCAATGTTAAAAATTTAGAAATTAAAAAAGAAACTGCAAAAAAATAGATAAATGATTCCAAGATTAAAAAATATTTATGAGAAAGAAATTTTGCCTAAATTAATGACAAAATTAAATTGTGCAAACAAACATCAGGTTCCAAAAATTCTTAAAGTTGTCTTAAACATAGGACTTGGTGAAGATGCTTCTGACGCAAAAAAAGTAAAAGCAAGCCAGGATGATTTAAGTTCTATAGCTGGGCAAAAAGCAATAGTTACTAAATTTAGGAAATCGATTGCTAATTTCAAAACAAGAAAAGGTTTTGCGGCTGGTGTTAAAGTAACATTAAGATCGTCAAAAATGTATGAATTTATAGACAGATTGGTAAACATAGCCCTTCCAAGAATTAAAGATTTTAGAGGGTTGAGCCCGAATGGAATTGATAAATTTGGAAATTATAGTTTTGGAATCAAAGAACACCTCATTTTTCCAGAAATAAATTATGATAAGGTGGATAAAATCAGAGGTATGGATATAACTCTTGTTACAACAAGTAAAAATAAAGAAGGAACTGAAGAACTTTTAAAAGAGTTTAACTTTCCTATAAACAAAACATCAACTAAAAATTAATAAAATGGCAAAAACTAGCGCAATACAGAAAAACTTAAAAAGAATTAGATTAACTGAAAAATTTTCTAAAAAAAGAGCAGCTTTAAAAAAAATTATAAAAGATAAAAAATTACCTCTGTCAGAAAGATTTGAGGCTCAACTAAAATTAAACAAATTGCCAAAAAATTCAGCAAAAATAAGAGTAGTAAACAGATGTGAGATAACGGGAAGACCTCATGGAGTTTATAGAAAATTAAAAATATCAAGAATAGCACTAAGAGAAATGGCATCATCTGGTAAAATACCCGGTATGACCAAATCTAGCTGGTAGGAAATAAATATGACTTTAATGGATCCAATAGGAGATATGTTAACAAGAATTAGGAACGGACAATCAAGACTGTTGCCTAAAGTTGAAATGCCTTCATCTACCTTAAGATTAAAAATTTTAGAAGTTTTAAAAACAGAAGGATTTATTTCCAGCTACCATATTGAGAAAAAAGAAAATAATAAAATTTCTTTAATTGTAGATTTGAAATATTACGAAGGCCACCCTGTAATTAAAGACATAAGAAGAATTTCTAAACCAGGTAGAAGAGTTTATTCAAGAGCAACTAGCATACCAAGAATTCAAAATGGTTTAGGTTTAGCAATTATATCAACTAATAAAGGAGTTATGTCCGACATTGATGCTAGAAAAAACAATATTGGTGGTGAAATAATTTGTAGGGTATTTTAATGTCTAAAATTGGAAAAAAAAACATAATTGTGCCAAAAGATTCTTCAATTAAGTCTGAGAATGGAGTTGTTACTATTACAGGACCAAAAGGTTCAAAAACGTTATCTATAAATGATAAAATATTCTCGATGAAAATGAGTGAGAATAACGAATTTAACATTAAACCAATGGCTAAAGATTTAAATAAAAGAACATCAGTTATGTGGGGAACTTATAGAAGCTTAGTTAATAATGCAGTTATTGGTGTTTCTACAGGACATCAAAAAATTTTAGATATTACAGGGGTTGGTTTTAGGGCAAACTTAAAAGGAGATGTTCTTAATCTTCAGTTAGGCTTTAGTCATGATATTAATTTTAAAATACCAAAAGAAGTTAAAATGACTGTAGAAAAACAAACTACAATTACCATTACTGGCGTTGACAAAGAATTAGTTTCAAAAGTTGCTTCAGACATCAAAGCTCTTAAACCAGTTGAGCCATATAAAGGAAAAGGTATCAAAGAGAGAAATCAATACGTTCTAAGAAAAGAAGGTAAAAAGAAATAATATGAAAAAACTAAATAATATAAAAAAAAGAACACTTAGAAATAGAAAAAAACTAAAAAGTGTCTCTAACAGATACCGTGTATCAATTTTTAGATCTTTAAAAAATATTTCTGCTCAAATAATAGACGATAAAGAAAAAAAAACACTTGTTTCAGCTTCGTCAATTGAAAAAGAAATTAAATCTAATAAAAAGAAAAAAAGTGAAACCTCTTCTTTGTTGGGAGAAATATTAGCAAAGAGAGCTGTAGAGAAAAAAATTACCAAAGTTTATTTTGACCGTGGGGCTTATAAATATCATGGGCGTATAAAAATGTTTGCAGATTCCTTAAGAAAAAA
>MDTF01008816.1_pt1 | contig 10333 bp, 8 predicted proteins | sample 811191 | NCBI WGS metagenome assembly MDTF01 (sample SAMN05326649, study PRJNA326480) | marine metagenome | isolation source: seawater | place: Southern Ocean | collected 2011
ATAAGTCCTTTAAAAAAAAAGCTATTTAAACATAACGAAAAAATAAGGTTCTTTGAATGTGATTTGAGTATAAATAAAAAAAGAAAAAAATTAATTAACGATATCAAAGAGAGAACTAAAACAATTGATTGTCTTATTAATAATGCCACATACTTAGATAAAAATTTTATTGCACCCTTGAAAAGTCAATCAGTGGAAAGTTTTAAAGATTCTTTTGATGTCAGCTTAGTAGCACCATTTCACTTGTCTAAAGAATTATCTAAATTAATGAAAGGTTCAAAAGACCCAAATATTATTAATATTTCTTCAATATATTCAATCGTAGCTCCAGATTTTAAATTGTATAAAGATACTAAGATGGGAAATGCAGCAGCATATACAGTTGCAAAATCAGGCCTTAATCAATTAACATTATGGTTTGCAAGCATGCTGTCTCCCAAGATTAGAGTTAATAGTATTTCACCTGGGGGTATAATAAGAGATCAACCTAAAAAATTTATTGATAAATATAAAAAAAAGACTTTGTTAAATAGAATGGCAAAAGAAAAAGATATAGTGGGCCCCACGCTCTTTTTAGCATCAAACCTTGCACAATATATAACAGGACACAATCTCGTTGTAGATGGTGGGTATACCAAAACATAAAATGAATATTCTTATAACTGGCAGTGCAGGGTTTATTGGTTTTCATCTGGCAAAACAGTTGCTAGTTGATAGTAAAGACAAAATAGTTGGAATAGATAATTTAAGTAATTATTATAGCCCCAAACTCAAAAGAGATAGAATAAAACAGTTACAAAAAATTAATAAAAAAAATTTAATTTTTCATAAAATAGATTTAAAAAATATAAATGGTCTAAGAAAAATTTTTAAAAAATATAAATTTAGTTATGTCATTAACTTAGCAGCACAAGCTGGTGTAAGGTACTCCGTAGAAAAACCAGACACTTATTTTGATTCTAATATTCTTGGATTTTATAATATCTTAAAATGTTCAAAAGAATTTAAGGTGAAACATTTAATTGTTGCTAGCTCAAGTAGTGTTTATGGAGATACCTCAGAGATCTCAAAAGAAGAAAGTAATACAGACAATCCATTACAGTTCTATGCTGCAACAAAAAAAACAAATGAGATAATCTCACACTCTTTTTCTAATATTTATAAATTACCAATTACAGTAGTGCGTTTTTTTACAGTATATGGTCCATGGGGAAGGCCAGATATGTCTTTATATAAGTTTGTAGATGGGATTATTAATAATAAAAAAATAAAATTATTCAATAAAGGCTTGCATTATAGAGATTTTACATATGTAGATGATACTGTTAAAGGTGTTATTTCTTTAATAAAAAAAATACCGCGTACAAAAATACCTTTTCAAATATATAATTTAGCAAATGGTAAATCAATTTACCTTAAAAATTTTTTAAAGGAAATTGAGAGGCAATTAAACAAAAAAGCAAAAATTATCTATGTTAAAAAACAACAAGGAGATGTTTTTAAAACACAAGGCAGTATTCTAAAAGCATCAAAAGATTTTAATTATTCTCCAAAAACAAATTATAAACAAGGTATCTCAAATTTTTTAAGTTGGTATTTTGAGTATAATAAAAAATGAAAATAGTCTTAAAACCCAAAAAAAGCTCAAATTATATTGCAACTATATGCATAGGAAAGAAGTATGAAAATGACTGGAAAAAATTCACTCTACCTTCATGGATCGAGTATTGTAAAAAGAACGATATTGGTATTGTGTATTTTAATAAAGAGTTAATCAGCAAAAATGATCCATATTGGAAAAAACCTGTCTGGCATCAACTTTTAATTGGAACAGAAATTAAAAAAAAAAATATTAAGAATATTAAGAATATTTGTTATGTAGATACAGATGTCTTTATCAATCCTTGGTCGCCAAATATATTTAGAGATTATAAAAATAATAAAATTGCTGCAGTTTCTAGTATAAAAAACTTGCCTTTTAATCTTGATGAAGTGAGGAAAAAAGTTGTTTTTTTTAGAAAAAAATTTATCGATGATAGATATCCTTTAGACTCATCTATTTTGTGTGATTTGAAACAAGTATATAGCTACTGTAATTTAAAACCTCAGAAAGATTTAATATCTACTGGTATCTATGTATACAATTTAAGAAATCATTCTGAATTATTAAAAAAATGGTTTTACTTATATGATAAAAATATTAAATCAGTAACGTCTGGAGGCATACAGACACATTTTAGCTATCATTTAATGGAGAGTGGAAAAGTACAGTGGTTAAATTATAAATTTCAAGCTCACTGGATTTATGAAATGTCTCATCATTATCCTTTTTTATATAAAACAAGAGAAAATAAATTAGTTATAGAATGTTTATTAGCAAGCTTAATGAATAATTATTTTTTACATTGTGCTGGTTCATGGAATGAGGGTCGAATGTGGAAAAATATTTTATTCCAAAAAAAAAATATTATTTTTTTCGAAAATTTAGATAAATATTTAAGAAAAAAAGTAACTGGTAAATTTAGAGGATATATATCTCAAAATTGATGAAAAAAATAGTAATTGTGTTTTATCCATTCAAATTTAGACAATACGACTGGAATCGATTTGAGTTTGATAAACTATCGCAAGATACAAATATTATAATTTTTGAATTTATAAATTATCTTTATCCACACTTTAATTCTGCATATGCAAAAGAAAAAAAAAATAATAATAAAATAATAAAATTTAAAAATATTAAACAATTTAAAAAGAACCTAAATTTATCTATTAAAGAATATTCTAAAGAAGATATATTATTTCTTAATTTTATGAAAAATGACTCAATAAAATCATTTCTTATAAATTTAATTATAAAAAAATTTTCAATAAAAACTTTAAGCTTTTTTAATCCAGGTATTTCAAATTTTAACTCTAGCGTATTAAATCAAGAATATAACTTATTAAAAAAATTTTTTTTTCTAATTAAACGGAGAAAAGAAACGTTAAGAAAAATAATTTCAAGATTTACATTGTATTTTGAAGAAATATTTAATTTATACCCAGACTACATTTTGGTTGGAGGAAAAAAGTGTAAAAATAAAATCACAAATAAAGTTTTAAAAAATAAAATTAATTTATTAATGGGTAATTCTTGGGATTATTCTAAGATACTAATAGATAAAAAAAAGATTCATTATTTAAAATTTAAATACGCCTTATATCTAGATGCTCCAGGTCCAAAATTTATTTCTGATTCACATCTTAATAAAGAAAAAATTACTGAGACAGTGGGGCACACTTATCCTGCTTTGTGTAATTTTTTTAAATATTTAGAAAAAAAAAAAAATATAAAAGTAGTTATAGCTCCTCATCCAAAAACAAAAATTAGAGATAGATCTAATTTATTTAATAAAAGAAGGGTCATTTCTGGTAAAACACATGATTTAATTAGAAATGCAGAGTTTATTATTACAAGAAACTCTACCGCCATAACCTATGCCGCTTATTATCAAAAACCTATTTTATTAATTTACACAGATGAAATGTACAATTCTCAAGCATATAGGAATGCAGTACCTATAGCAAAAAGCTTAAATACTGAGTTAATTAATATTGATAATCTTGAAAAGTTGAATATTAAAAAAGCATTACGGATAGATCGTAATAAATACAAAAAGTATTTGAACAATTTTTGTACTTTTAAAAAAACCAAAAAACCAAATTATGTTTTAATTAAAGAATTATTAATTTAAAAAATCTATGATTAAACAATGAAAAAAAAAATTGCCGTAATAGGTGCTGGGTTTTTTGGCTCTGTATCTGCAATAATGTTATCAAAATACTATAAAGTTGATTTATTTGAAAAAAATAGTCAAATTTTGTGTGGTGCATCTCGGGCAAATCAGTTCAGATTTCATTTAGGTTACCATTATCCTCGCTCAAAAAAAACTGTAGATGAAATAAAGTTACATTTTAAAGAATTTTATAATTATTTTGGTAAGAATGTTTTTGGCACGACTAATAATTATTATGGAATTGCAAAAATAAATAGCAAAACTAACTTTAAAGAATACTTGCATTTCTTAAAAAAAAATAAGTTAAAATATAAACAAATTAATTCTATAGGATTTAATGAAAAGCAAATTGCCGGACAACTAATTTCATACGAAAAAAATCTTAATTATTTTAAAATAAAAAAAATCATTGAAAATAAATTAAAAAATAAAAACATAAACTTATATTTAAAAAAAGAGTTTAAAAAAAAAAATATAAATGAATATGATAAGATTATAGTTGCTTGTTATGATCAAAATAACACTATTCTAAAAAAATTAGGCTGTGTGATTAAAAAAAAATTTAGATATGAATTAGTAGAAAAAATTATAATTAAATTACCTAAAAAATATAGAAATAAAAGTTATATGGTTTTAGATGGTAATTTTGTTTGTTTAGATCCCTATTTAGGGACTAAATTTCATTTATTAAGTGATGTTAAAAACTCTAAGTTAGAAATCACCAAAAACAAATATCCAAATTTTAAACATTTAAACAAAAAATTTTTAAATAAAGAAATAATTAAATTTTCTAAATTTTCTAATTTTAAAAAATTTATTAAAAATAGTTCTAAATATTTGCCATTTTTAAATGAAGCGAAGTATTATGGATCATTTTATGTAACCAGAGCTATAAAAAAAGATAAAGAAAAGACAGATGAGCGTCTCAATGAAATTTCCTTATATGGTGATAAATTTATTTCAATTTTTTCAGGTAAATGGAACACATGCATTGGTGTAGCAAAGAATATTACTCATATGATTAAAAATGATTAAAAAAAAAGTTGGAGTTATTGGTTGTGGTAAATGGGGAAGGTTAATAATCAATGAATTGAAAAAAATATCAACTATAAAATTTATTTATAATAGCAAAAACAATCTTAAACAATTTGATAATAATATAGATTGGATATTTATACTTACCCCAAATAAAACACACTACCAAATAGTAAGTTTTTTTCTAAAAAAAAAGATCAATGTTTTTTGCGAAAAACCTCTTACGCTGACTTCCAATAAAGCAATAAAGTTAGTCAATTTAGCGAAATCAAATGGTGTTAAGCTTTATATAGATGATATTGAAAATTTTAAAAAAAAAAACATTAAATTAAATGAAGGAATTAATAGTATCATAAGAACAAAAAAAGATTTTGGTACTTCCATCTCATTACTGGAAAGGCTGGCGTATCACGACCTATATTTATTAAGAAAAAAATTAATTTATAAAAAAATTGTGTCAATTACTGTGAAAAAGAAAATAAAAAGTATTAATTTTAAGATTATTTTACAAAATAATACTACATTTAACTTCTATTATGACATAAATTCAAAAATAAGAAAACATTTGATTAATAAAATTAATTTCGAAAAATTCAAAAATAACCCAATTTCAGACATGCTAAAATTTGTATTGTATAAAAAAGCTAATTTTAAAAAGAATAATCTTGATGCTATTTTTTGTATAATGGTTATCAAAAAAATAATAAAAAATATAAATTAATTATACTGTGCTTGATAAACATCTTTTAAATTTAAAAACTAATTTTAATAATTATGTAAAAAAAAACCTTGATTCAAAATTTTTGAGTGAAGAATATTTTGATAAATTTATAAGAATAATTGATCTTTTTTCTAAAAAACCACTAACAACACAAAAACAAATTTTTGATATTCTTAATTTTTCTAATAAAAAGGAATTAATTGATATTAATAAAGTGATTATTAATTCTGATCTAGCACAACAAATTATATTAAAAGACGGTATAGGAAAAAAATATTGGAATACGGTTATACCCTTTGCTGATATTACCTCTGCTTCAATATCAAATGACTATTTATTTCCAAAGAGAATAGCTCTTTTTCCAGGAGTATCTTGCATGTTTTATTGTGGCTTTTGTGGAAGAGACCAATCGCAAAAATATCCATTAAATATAGTAACAGAATCCCAAAAAACATTTGAAATTTTATTTTCACAGATTCCAAAAACAACTGCACTATCAATATCAGGTGGTCTTGAGCCATTAACAAATCCCTCAATAGGTAATATAATATCTGCTGCAAACAAGAATGGTATTAAAGTACCATTAATTACTAATGGCTTTTCTTTAACTGAAAATTTTGTAAAAAAAAACCCAGGAATCTGGAAACTAGATTCGTTGAGAGTTTCATTATATGGCGTGGATAAAGATAGTTATAGCTTTATAACAAGAGTAGATAAAAGTTTTGATATAGTAAAACGAAATACAATTAATTTTTTAAAACAAAGAAATATTATTAATAAAAATTTAAAATTTGGATTTAACTTTATTGTAATACCAGAAAATATTAATCAATTAAATGGTGTTTTGGATTTAATTAAAGAAATTAATGACCAAGTTGATAATGGTAGCGGAATTGACTTTTTAACATTGCGAGACGATTATCAAAGTGTGACAGGTACTAGTGAAGAAACAGATGTGAATAGAAAATATAGATTAAACTCTAAAATGGATGAAGATATCAGAAATAAATTAATTACAAAATTAGATGATTTTGATTTAAAAAAAAAAAGACTTTGCCCAGATCTTTATATTGATTATGGGTATTCGCTGGAAGCATTATCAAAGAAATCGTTTGATAGAGAATTATTGAAAGTTAATTCAGAAGATATGAGGAAATTTGGTTTTACTCAAATGTCTGTAGCAATAGATCTTTTTGGAGATGTCTTTCTTTTTAGAGAGGCAGGTTTTTTAAACCGATCTGGAAATGAAAAATTTATAATTGGAAGAATTAGCCAACAAAGAAGCCTTGAAGATGTAATTAAATCTTTTTTGAATAATAAAGTTCCTTTGAATTATCAAGATCAGGACGAGAGATTTATGGATTCTTTTGATCATGTTTTAACTTTATTAGTAAATCAAGCAGAAAAGGATCAAGATTTTGGTATTCCTTTTAATTTAGGTCCAATAAAAGATCGTTCAGAAAATAAAAATATAAATCTTGGTAACAATTGGTATTCAGAAAAAAATTAAGAAAAATAAAATAGTTATGTTAAATCTCTTCACCACATTGTTTATAAATTTAATCAAATTAATAGATTTATTTTTTAAAATACTGTTCAAAATTGATTTTTATGGGTTTTTAAATGACAAAATTTTTCAAAGATTTCAAATAATATTTATAGCAAAAAAGAAGTTAAAATTTCTAGTTCCAAACCATATTACAAAATGGAGAATAGACACATTTTTTGAAAAAGAGCCAGAAACATTGGAGTGGATTAAAAAATTTGAAAAAAATAAAAAAATAATATTTTGGGATATTGGATCAAATATTGGTATTTATAGTATTTATGCAGCAGTACTTCATAAAAAAATTAATATTTATGCTTTCGAACCTTCATTTCTAAATTTACATATTTTGTCAAGGAATATTCATATAAATAAATTAAATAAAAAAATTAATATCTTTCAATTACCCTTAACTAATAAGAAAAATAAATTTCAGTACATGAATGAATCAACGAATTCGTTTGGTGGTGCTTTATCAAGCTTTGGTTCAAATAAAAATCAGGAAGGAAAAAAAACAAATTTTATTAACTCATATGCAATTGTAGGTACCACTTTAGATAGTGCTGTAGATAGTAGAATAATTGAACTACCTGATTACATCAAAATAGATGTAGATGGTTTAGAGCACATAATTTTAAATGGATTTTCTAAACATATATCAAATAAAAGGATTAAAAGTATTTTGGTTGAAATAACAGAAAATTATAAGGAACAAAAAAATTATGTTGAAAATATAATGAGGAAAAGTAATTTTGTGTTACAAAATAAAGAACAATCTGAAATTTCAAGAAAAGGTAGTAGTAAAACTTTTAACTATATTTATTATAAAAAAATATAGTAATAAAAATTAATAAGTATGAAAAAAGACAAATAAATAAATTTAATGATACCAATATCAAAACCATACGTAGGAAAATTAGAAAAAAAATTTTTATTTAAAGAAGTCAATGATGGTTGGATTTCATCAAGAGGTGGTAAAATTAAAGAATTTGAAAAAAAATTAGCAAAATTTTTAAAAATTAAGCACGTAATAACTTGCTCAAATGGATCTGCAGCTTTAATTTTAGCTTTAAAAGCCTTAGATATTAAAAAAGGTGATGAAGTAATTGTTCCAGATGTTAGTTTTGGAGCAACTATCAACTCAGTTATAAATATTGGAGCTACCCCGGTAATATCCGAAATCGATAAAGAAACTTGGGGCTTTGATATTAATAAAATAAAAAAAAGAATTAATAAAAAAACAAAAGCAATTATTGTAGTTCATTTATATGGGCAGCCTGCCGACATGAAAAAGCTATTAATAATAAAAAAAAAATATAATTTATCTATAATTGAAGATGCAGCCGAGTCTTTTGGTTCAATGATTAATAAAAAGTTTACTGGTACACTTGGGGATATAGGGTGCTTTTCTTTTTTTGCTAACAAAACTATTTCAACTGGTGAAGGCGGTTGTTGTGTTACAAAAAATAAAAGAATAGCAGAAAAAATGATTTTGTTAAAAAATCATGGCATGACTGATAAGAAAAGATATTATCATAATGTGGTTGGATATAATTTTCGTATGACCAATCTGCAAGCAGCTTTGGGTGTAGGACAATTGATGAATTATAAGAAATTTGAAAAAAAGAGACTATTTATAGAAAAGTTTTACAATCAAGCTTTTAAAAATGAAAAAGGTTTTTTGGAACAAAAAGAAAGTAAGTTTACTAAAAGAGTATGCTGGTTGTATACAGCTAAATTTAACAACACAAATCTTACTAAAGTGAGGCAATTTTTAAGTAAGTATAGAATTGACTCAAGAAGAGTTTTTTATCCCTATCACACAATGAAAGTTTATAAAAAATATGTACCAAAAAATTTTGATAAGAAAAATTCTCTTGAATTATTTCATCATGGATTGTCGCTTCCAACATTTTATGAAATTAAATTAGATGAATTAAAGTTGGTTGTCTTGAACGTAAAAAAATTTTTAAAAATTAACTAAAGAAAAGCAACATATGGCCTTAATGGCAAAAGTATCTTTAGGAGCATGAATATAAATAAATGAAAAAAAAAAAAGAATTTATTCTTATTAAAAATAATGGTGAAAGAATAAATATTTTATGGAATGATTATAATAGTCATGAAAATAATATTTCAATTCTTGACTATATAGAAAAAAATTCAGAATTAATAAAAAGACGATATATAGAATTAATAGAGGAAATAGCTTTCTATAAAATAAATGGAAAAAAATTGCATGAAGTTTTTTCAATAGAAAAAAATTTCAGCTATTGGTGGATCACAGATGTTTATGAGAAAAGTCTTTACAAGCATAGTTCAATCAATGAAATATTAAAAATATTAGCTTTAGAAGAAATTATTAAAGATAATAAAATAACTAAGATATTAATAAAAAATTTTTGTGAAAAAATATTTAAAAGTGTTAAGCAAATTTGCAAAGCTAATCAAATTTTACTAGAAGGTGAAAGTAAGAAGTTATTAAATATTAAAAAAATATTTTTTTTCAATATTATTTTTTCTTTTCTTAATTTTTTAAGGTTTATAATTAAAAGAATTTCATTTATTAAATCAAACATTAATAAAAAGAATATTAAAAATTTATTTTGTTCATATTTTACTTATATAGATTTTGAAAAATTAAAAAAAAATTTATATCATTCTGAATATTGGGGAAGTTTATTAAATGGTAAGAATAAAATAATCAAAGAAAGTCACTTTTTGCATATTTTCTTTCCTACGAAAAATATTTCTTATATAGGAGCGATGAAAGCAATCAAAAAGATAAACAATAACACAAATAACAAACATTTTTTTATTGAAGAATTTTTTACAGTTAGAATTTTTTATAAAATTATTAAGTATTGGGTGATTAATATATTTAGGTATTTAAAATATAGAAAATCTATTCAACAACATCTAGCAGAGAAAAATTCTACAATTTGGTATTTGTTACAAGATGAATTGGAGGAAAATTTTTGTGGCACTAGTTCGTTCATAAATATGTATTATTTTTATTTATTTAAAGAACTTTCAAAATCAATAAGTACAGTTGATAAAACATTTTTCCTTTACGAAAACCAAGGCTGGGAGAAATCTTTTGTATTTAATTTTAAAAAAATAAGTAATAATAAAATATTTGGTGTGCAACACTCAACGGTTAGATATTGGGATTTAAGATATAATATCGATATGAAACATAATGAAGCAAGAGTATTTAAAAATTTTCATCCTGATTATTATGCAGTAAAT
>MDTF01018296.1_pt1 | contig 10332 bp, 10 predicted proteins | sample 811191 | NCBI WGS metagenome assembly MDTF01 (sample SAMN05326649, study PRJNA326480) | marine metagenome | isolation source: seawater | place: Southern Ocean | collected 2011
ACGATTCTGAACTGTTTTAAAAGATTTGATTTGGTCGACATCTGATTTCTCTGTAAAATGATATTTTACCAAGTCTAGGCAAGAATTATCCAATTAATTTTTTAGGTTTCTTATGCACCCAACATTAAATATTGCAGTTAAAGCCGCTCGTCGAGCCGGCTCAATAATTACTCGAGCTTCAGAGGATATAGGATCCTTAACTATTAATGACAAAGGATATAATGATTTTGTCACTGAAGTAGACCTAGCTTCTGAAAAAGAGATTATAAGGGTCTTAAAGGCATCTTATCCTGACCATGCTTTTTTAGGAGAAGAGACAGGACTCACTCATCAAGCAGATAATGTTTGGATTATTGACCCTCTGGACGGCACTACTAATTTCCTTCATGGCTTTCCACAATATTGTATCTCTATTGCCCTTGAAGAAAAGGGAGAAATTACTCAAGCTGTAATTTATGACCCTAATAGAAATGATTTATTCACAGCAACAAAGGGGCAAGGTGCCTTTTTAAACCAGAGACGTATGCGTGTATCAAATAAATCTAAATTAAAAGAATCTATATTGGGCACAGGCTTTCCGTTTAGAGATTTTCAACACTTGCCTGTGTACCTTAAAATTTTTGAAGACGTTGTCAGAGGAACTTCAGGTATTCGCCGTCCCGGATCAGCAGCTCTAGATTTGGCATATGTTGCTGCTGGTTGGTTCGATGGTTTTTTTGAAATTAATTTATCAAAATGGGATATTGCAGCTGGTGGATTATTAGTCACTGAAGCAGGGGGGATAGTAAGTGATTTTTCTGAGAAAGATGGATGGCTTGATTCTGGGAATATTGTGGCCACTAATCCTAAAATTTATGACCCTTTGATAAAGATAATACAGTCACATATTACAGATAATTTAAATTAGTGATGGTGGCCACCAGCACCATGAACATGTTTATGTCCAACTTCCTCTTCATTGGCTAAACGCACATCCGTAATGGCTGCTTTAAAAATTACTTTTTGACCAGCCCATGGGTGATTACCATCTACAATCACTTTATCTTCCGTAATATCTGTTACGGAATAAACAATGACCTCTCCCGAGCTATCATCACCTTCAAATTGCATACCTATTTTTAATTCTGCTTCAGGAAATGCACTTTTCGGTTCAACTTGAACTAACTCAGCATCGTATTCACCAAACGCATCTGATGGCTCAAGACCTAATTCAACGGAATCGCCAATTTTTTTCCCATGCATAGCTTCTTCTACTTTTGGAAAAATATTATCATAGCCACCATGAAGGTAAGCCACCGGCTCTTTACTTGCTTCTAGAATATTTCCTTCAGCATCCTTCAGCTCGTAGGTAATAGTTACGACAGTATTCATAGTAATTTGCATATTTAAAAGCCTTATAAAATTTTTAAAATTAATATTCTAACTTATTGACTCAGTCCAATTATTTTTTAGTTGATGCATTATTTTTTTGGACTTTATAGTTATTTGGAATCAAGATGCTTGCCTTACTATTTTTTTGAGTTTTTGGATAATCACGGCTGTAGTGTAAACCTCTGCTTTCTTTTCTATTAATAGCTGAAATAACAATTAATTCAGATACTTGGAGAAGATTTCTAAGTTCAATTAGATTCGCAGAAATTTTAAAGTTTGTATAAAATTCATCAACTTCATCTCTCAACATGTTTATCCTGTGAAGCGCTCTTGAGAGCCTCTTATTTGTTCTAACAATTCCAACATAGTTCCACATAAATCTTCTTAACTCATTCCATGTATGAGTAATTAAAACTTCTTCATCTGCATCCGTTACTCTACTTTCATCCCATTTGGGTAAAGTATATTCATGGTTAAAATTATCCTTTAAGATATTTTCTGAGACAATGTCAGAATAAACTAAACATTCCAAAAGTGAATTACTCGCAAGACGATTAGCTCCATGAAGACCTGTGTGAGCAACTTCACCAATAGCATAAAGTTGTTTTATATCTGTTTTACCTTGACGATCAATCATTAATCCCCCACAACTATAGTGTGCAGCAGGCACAACTGGAATTGGTTCTTTGGATATATCAATTCCTAAATTGATACAACGTTCATAAATCATTGGAAAACGTTTTTGTATAAATGATTTAGTTTTTCCTGAAATATCGAGATAAACACAATCTAATCCTCTTTTCTTCATTTCGAAATCAATAGCGCGTGCCACTATATCTCTTGGTGCTAGATCTCCTCTTTTATCGTAATTCTTCATAAATGCCTCGCCATTTGGGAGTTTTAGTATTCCGCCTTCGCCCCTTAAAGCCTCTGAGATAAGAAAAGATGTTTCTTTTGAATGATATAAGCAAGTTGGGTGAAATTGAATAAATTCCATATTCGCAACTCGGCACCCAGCTCTCCAGCCCATAGCTAGACCATCCCCGGTGCTTACATCTGGATTAGTTGTATACAAGTAAACTTTACTAGCGCCACCGGTAGCTAAAATTATATTATTAGATTTTATTGTAAATACTTTATTTGTTTTATTTTCAAGAATATAGGCACCTAAACAAATATTTTGATCGGCTGCAATTTTTATTTTACTTGATGTTATTAAGTCAACTGCAATATGATCCTCAAAAATATATATATTTGGGTGAGTTAAGACAGTTTCGATAAGTCTATCTTGAATTGCTCTACCAGTGGAATCTGCTACATGTGCAATTCTTCTATGAGAATGACCACCTTCTCGAGTTAGATGTAATTTTTTACTGTTTGTATTTTTTGTGAAACTAACCCCAGTTTTAGTTAACCAATTAAGGGATTTCTGACCATTTTCTACAACAAATTTTGTCACTTCAGGATCGCACAGGCCAGCTCCTGCTATCTGTGTATCACTAATATGCGATTCTGGAGAATCATCATTGGAAATAGGGGCAGCAATACCACCTTGAGCCCAATGACTTGAGCTATCAGCAAGTTTGCGTTTACTGATAATTGCAATTTTTTTATGGTCAGCTAATTTGAGCGCAGCGCTTAAGCCGGCCAATCCACTTCCAATTATTAAAGTATCAAAATTAAACATAAATTTTATAAATTTAAGGAACTTAAAATATATTCTGTTGGTCTCGCTATTGTAACCATATTGTTTTAGAAAAATAAATTTTATTTGAAAGTGATTATATATGAATACATTAAAAGTTATAGCTTCTGAAGGTCGTGTGTACAATGTTAAAGAAAATATTAATATTGAAGATAAAATAATGGAATCTCGTCCAGTAAATCCAGAAAGAGCTGTTGATCAAAAGCTAGTTGAGAAAGCCCAGAAGGGGGATAAAAAAGCCTTTGGTATGTTGGTTGAAAAATATCAACGAAGACTAACTCGTTTGTTATCTAGAATGGTAAGAGACCAGTCTGAGATTGAAGATATTGTTCAAGATTCTTTTATTAAGGCTTACCGAGCTATTAACAACTTCCGAGGCGACAGTGCTTTTTATACTTGGCTTTATCGTATAGGTATTAATACGGCAAAAAATCATCTAGTAAAGCTTGGCAAAAGACCTAAGGCTATGAATGAAGTTGAAATTGAGGAGATTGAAAATTTCGAGGATGCCCCAGACTTAAGAAGTCAAGACACTCCAGAGAGTTCAATGATGAGCAGTCAAATTGTAACCGCGGTTAATCAGACTATTGAATCTCTTCCTGGTGAATTAAAGCAAGCAATTTCTTATAGAGAGATGGACGGGCTTAGCTACGAAGAAATATCTGAAATAATGAAGTGCCCAATAGGAACTGTTCGTTCAAGAATTTTTAGAGCTCGTGAGGCAATTGCTGAAAAACTAAAACCATTAATTGAAACTACAAATAAACGCTGGTAATTAAATAAGGAATATAGACTTATGAATGAAAAACTCTCATCTCTTTTTGATAATGAATTAGAAAGCAATGAAATCGATGCACTTCTTATTCAATCAAGTAAAAAAGAGAAAAAAAACCATTGGACTTATTATCAATTGATCCGAGATGTACTTCAAAATAATCATCTTGGTTCTGATAGCTTAACAAAAAATATTATTGATGCTATTGAAAAAGAGCCAACGCAATTAGGTGGTTTTGGAAAGTACGAACATGCGACTGCTGAAAGTAAGTCAAATTATTGGCCTATAGCTGCTTCTTTTGCTGCATTATTTGTCATTGGTGTAACGGCTTTAAATCTTAGTGAATTTAAATCTGTTGACTCTACAATATTGGTAGAATCAGATATACCGACAGACTTAATTAATGATCATTATGCAAGCGCATCATCAAATGTGAATTTTTTTATTCAAGCAAGCCACAACAGATAGCATATGATTCGTAGGCTTTTATTTATTTGTTTCCTATTTTTTTCTATAAGTATTAGTCATAGTAGCGATGACCCCTGGTTGATTATTGACAAAGCTGCGAAAGCAACAAAATCTCTAGACTATAAAGGAGTTTTTCACAGTAAGCATTTTAAAGAAATTAAGTCGATAGAGATCACGCATGCAACAAATAACAATCAAGAATTTATAAAATTAAATGTTTTAGATGGCTCACCTGGAGAAGTCTTATCCCAAGGTAAAACTATTTACGTTTATAACACTGTAGATAATGATGTAATTATTCAAAAGAGAAAACAACAAAGATTATTCCCAGCTATTTTCCCTAACAATATAGAAGCACTAAAAAACTTTTATCGTTTAAGTGTTGGAAAATCACAAAGAATTGCTGGAAGACTTTCACAAATGATAATTTTGGCCCCAATTGATAATTTTAGATACTTCCATTATTTTTGGCTCGACAAAAAAACTTACCTACCTCTAAAGATGGTCGTAGTAGATCAAGCTGAAAACATTATTGAGCAGGCATCTTTTACACAAATAAATATGATAAAAAATAAAAATTTAGATTGGTTCAAGCCAGAAGTTGATCCATCAAAGAATTATATATTTGATGATAAGATAGTTGGGCAGGATGTAGTTAAGAATAGATTTTGGGCGTTACAAAAAATTCCTCCTGGCTACAAGGAAGTCGATTTTATTACCAAACGCATCCCTGGATTAAATATTCTTAGCCATCAATTAGTTTTTTCAGATGGACTATCTTATGTATCTTTGTTTATTAAACCGATTTCTCGAGGACAAAAGCCTAAAGTAGGACACGTAAATTTAGGAGTTAATAATATATGTGCTCGATACCAGAATGGATATCAAATTATGGCTGTAGGATCGGTACCGCTAATAACTTGTAATAACTTTAGTGAATCTATAAAATTTTAAATTACAATAGAAGAATAAGCGGCAGTTATTTAATAAATATGGTGAATTTTTTGAGGTTACTAATGACTTAGCCATATTTTAAGGCGGAGTTTATTGGTTTTTAGTGGGAATAATTTTATTAAAATTTATAACAGCTCAAAATCAAGCTTAATTATTGTGTGAAGTGATTTTGGCAAAGAGAGATTAAAATTTATACAAGGGTATAACAAAAATATGAAATGTTTAAGCTTCAATTTTTTTATCGTACTATTAGTTTTTTTCAATAATTTATATGCTCACGCATTACCTGATTTTTCTGTAATTGCAGAAGAACAAGGTAATGCTGTGGTTAATATTAGTGTTATTAATAAAACCCAATCTAATCAAAATAGAAATTTAAGTAGAGAAGAAGAACAGCTTCAGGAATTTTTTAAAAGATTTGGTATTCCTGGTTTTCCAGGTATGCCACCAGGTATGGCACCCCCAGGTGGTGAGCGACAAAAAAAACCAGCTTCTGGAACGGGTTCAGGTTTTATTATTGAAAGTGATGGATATATAATAACCAACGCTCACGTAGTCTTTCAAGCAGAGACAGTGGTTGTTAAACTAGCAGATAAGCGTGAATTTAATGCTGAAGTTATAGGTTTAGATAAAAGAACTGATGTTGCTTTACTTAAGATTAAAGCTAAGAACTTACCAAAAGTAACTTTTGGTAATTCTGATCTTATCAAAGTTGGTCAATGGGTTGCTGCAATTGGGTCACCCTTTGGATTGGAAAACACAATGACAGTGGGAGTTATTAGCGCCATTAATCGTGCGCTTCCCCAAGAAAATTTTGTACCTTTTATTCAGACAGATGTTGCAATTAATCCAGGAAACTCTGGAGGCCCACTTTTTGACACCAAAGGCCATGTTATTGGAATAAACTCACAGATTTATAGTAAAACTGGGGGCTCCATGGGGCTTTCTTTTGCCATTCCTATTGATGTAGCTATTAATGTAGCTGAGCAATTAAAAACAAATGGTAAAGTGATTCGTGGTTGGTTAGGAATTGTAATTCAAGAAATCACAAAAGAATTGTCTGAGTCATTTGGCATGGCTAATAAAAACGGTGCTCTAATTGCAGGTATCGAAAAAAAATCTCCCGCAGCGAGAGGAGGGCTACTTCCTGGGGACGTAATATTAAAATTCAATAAAAATATTATTAATAAATCATCTGACTTACCTAAATTTGTTGGAATCACAAAGCCAAATACAACTGTACCAATTGAGATTATAAGGAAAGGTAAAATTACTACACTTAACGTTAAGGTTGGCACAATTCCATCTCAAGAAAAAGTTTCTGATTCTAGAAGTAAGAAGCAGGCTAATAAATTTAACCGTATCGGATTGGTTTTACAAAACTTGACAGTGGAGCAAAAGAAGAAAATTGGTGGAAGAAACGGTCTTTTAGTTGAACAACTAAAAGGCGCTTCATTAAATGCAGGAATAATGAAGGGGGATATTATTCTGGTTGTAAATAATACTCCTGTAAAATCAATCCAATCTTTTAATAATGACTTGAGAAAAATACCTAAAGGTAAGGTTATTGCTATCTTACTTTATCGAAATGGCGACACTCTATTTGTTCCAGTGAAGGTAAGTAAATAATTTTTTCTAAAAATTATAGTCAATAGGGTAAAATCAAAGCTTAATAAAGGCGCGTTTTGCGTCTTTATTTTTTTAAATACATTATTTCTATGAAAAAAATAAGAAACTTTTCAATTATTGCCCACATCGATCATGGGAAATCAACTTTAGCCGATAGGATTATCCAATACTGTGGTGGCCTTGCAGATCGTGAAATGGAAGAGCAGGTATTGGATTCTATGGATCTTGAACGAGAAAGAGGTATTACTATTAAGGCTCAAACTGTGACCTTAAATTATCAATCCAAAGATAAAAATATATACACACTTAATTTAATTGATACTCCTGGCCACGTAGATTTTTCATATGAAGTCAGTCGCTCTTTAGCTGCATGTGAAGGAGCAATTTTGGTGGTAGATTCTTCTCAAGGAGTGGAAGCTCAAACAGTAGCAAATTGCTATACTGCTCTTGATCAAGATTTAGAAGTATTCCCCGTGCTTAATAAGATTGATCTTCCATCAGCAGACCCTGACAGGGTTAAAAAAGAAATTGAAGATGTTATAGGTATTGATGCTCAGAATGCAATTCTTAGTTCAGCAAAAACTGGCATTGGAATTGAGGAAATTCTAGAGGCCGTTATTAAGAGAGTGCCCCACCCAGTTGGTGAAATTAATAAACCTTTGAAAGCAATTATTATTGATGCGTGGTTTGATAACTATGTTGGTGTTGTTATGCTTGTTAGGGTAGTTGACGGTCAATTGCATCCAAAAGACAAGATTCACCTTATGGCAACGTCTGCAGAATTTATTTGTGAGCAAGTTGGGATATTTACACCAAAAGCTTTAAATAAAAAATCATTAAACGCAGGCGAGGTCGGTTTTGTTATTTGTGGGATTAAGGAATTAGATAATGCTAAAGTTGGAGACACAATTACTCTTTCAAATAATAAGGCAGATGAAGCGTTTCCAGACTTTAAGGAAGTAAAACCTCAAGTATTTGCAGGACTATACCCAATTGAATCAAATCAATTCGAAGCTTTAAGAACGGCCCTTGAGAAACTAAGGTTAAATGATGCCTCACTACATTTTGAACCTGAAAACTCAACTGCCTTAGGTTATGGTTTTAGGTGTGGCTTTCTTGGATTGTTGCATATGGATATTATTCAAGAGCGACTTGAACGTGAATATGAAATGAATTTAATAACAACTGCACCAACGGTTGTATATGAATTATTATTAAAAGATGGTGAAACCAAGTTGATTGAAAATCCTTCAAGACTACCCGATCTATCTGTAATTGAAGAAATTAGAGAACCAATCATCACCTTAAAAATTCTTTTGCCTAATGATTATGTCGGGCCAGTTATGACTCTAACTAATGAAAAAAGAGGTATTCAAAAGAATATGCAGTATTTAGGTAGACAGGTCATGATTACTTGTGAAATACCCTTAAGCGAGGTTGTTCTTGATTTTTTTGATAAATTAAAATCAATCTCTAGAGGCTATGCATCAATGGACTATGAATTTTTAGAATTCCGCCCTTCAGATTTAGTAAAATTAGATATTATGGTAAATGGAGAAAGAGTGGATGCACTTTCTCTAATTGTGCACCGAGGCAATAGTATTTATAGGGGTAGGGAGTTGGCCTCAAAAATGAGGCAACTCATACCTCGTCAAATGTTTGATGTTGCTATTCAATCTGCAATCGGTGCAAATATTATTGCTAGAGAGACAGTAAAAGCAATGCGAAAAAATGTATTAGCAAAATGTTATGGTGGCGATGTCTCTAGAAAAAGAAAACTCCTAGAAAAACAAAAAAGAGGAAAGAAAAGAATGAAGCAGATTGGTAATGTGGAAATTCCCCAGGAAGCTTTTCTTGCAATTTTAAAGGTGGATGAAAAATGATATTTGTTAAATTACTAATGGCGGCGACAATTATTACAGGGGTAATATTTTTTCTCGACTATTTAATTCTTAGAAAAATTCGGCCACAAGATAAAAAACCTTCATTAATTGTTGAGTATGGAAAAAGCTTTTTCCCTGTTTTGCTAGCAGTATTTATTATACGTTCTTTTGTTGTTGAGCCTTTTAAAATTCCTTCGGGATCAATGATGCCAACCCTAATTGCTGGAGATTTTATAGTAGTTAATAAATTTACTTACGGTATTCGTCTTCCAGTTTGGAATAAAACATTAATTAAGTTAGGAAAGCCAAATCGAGGGGATGTCTTTGTTTTTCATTACCCAAAAGATCCTTCAATTGATTATATTAAAAGAGTTATTGGCTTACCTGGTGATGAAATTAGATATGAAAATAAAGAGCTTTTTATTAATGGAAAACCTGTGAATAGCATTCTTTATCAAAAATATTCTTATGCATTGAATGGTAATGAAATGATTGATGCTAAAGAATTTATTGAAACACTTGATGATCTAGGACATTCCATATTAGTTCATAATATTCCCAGTGAAAGTTATAAGTTTAATGTTCCAGAGGGTAATTATTTTGCTATGGGAGACAATCGAGATAATTCCTCCGATAGCCGTGTTTGGGGATTTGTACCTGATGAATTATTGGTAGGTAAGGCATTTTTTATTTGGCTTAATTTTTCACAATTTAACCGTATTGGAACTTGGATAAAATAATTAATAAATGGATAATAGAAATATAGAACAATTAGAAAAAATCTTAAACTATCACTTTAATGATAAAACTTTACTGGAGCTGGCCCTAACCCATCGAAGCCATCAAGGGAAAAATAATGAAAGATTAGAGTTTCTTGGTGATAGTATTTTGAATTTCATAATTGCAGATTGTTTATTTACAAAATTTACTTCCTTATCGGAAGGAGATTTAAGTCGCTTACGCTCGCAATTAGTTAAATCTGAAACATTAAGTGAAATTGGAATTTTATTAAACTTGGGAGATTATCTGATACTAGGAGAGGGGGAGTTAAAAAGTTCTGGGTGGAGAAGGCCATCTATTTTAGCAGACTCAGTTGAAGCTATTATAGGAGCTATATTTATCGATGGAGGGGTAAAAGCTTCAAGTGATTTAATAACAAATTGGTTTAAAGAGAGAATTGACTCTATAGATCCTAATGATATAAAAAAAGATTCGAAATCAATATTGCAAGAATTGTTACAATCAAAAAAAATTGCTTTACCAGATTATAATATTGTTTCAATTGATGGAGAGGCACATTGTCAACATTTTAAAATTAGTTGTTCCATCCCAAAATTAGGATTAAGTATTGAAGGTGAGGGATCTAGTAGAAAAATTGCAGAACAAAATGCAGCTCATGAGGTTCTAAAAAATCTAAAGAATAGTACCGAATTATGAAAAAAAGATGTGGAACAATTGCGATAGTAGGGCAACCAAATGTCGGGAAATCAACACTATTAAATTATTTTTTGGGAACAAAGTTAAGTATTACTTCTCGAAAAGCGCAA
>MDTF01008843.1_pt1 | contig 10331 bp, 6 predicted proteins | sample 811191 | NCBI WGS metagenome assembly MDTF01 (sample SAMN05326649, study PRJNA326480) | marine metagenome | isolation source: seawater | place: Southern Ocean | collected 2011
GCTGGAATCTCTTAAGAATGAGCCAGAGTTAATTAGTGATGCGGTTGATACTCTGGAAAACTCATACATTATTGTATTACAGAATGAGGATTATACAGTCGGTAAGATTATTGAATATATTCTATTCAGTAAATACTTTCAGGAGAAGAAGGAACTGAATTATGTTGGATTCCTCAAAAAGCATCCACACGACAAGGATAGTTTCATCAAAATTGGTGCTAAAAATATCCTATCAAAGGATGAAATTATTAGTATGGTTGAAGATTGTGTAAATACGAGCATCGAGTTAATTATCGTAATCAAAAAATATTTCGCAACTGTATAAACTATTATGGGTAATATATATACAATCTGCTTTCTACATGATGAAGACGAAAATAATAGTAACCAAATTATAACTCCTGCCTTTATTATTAATTATAACTCTCTAACGAAAAATATTGATACATCAATACCACATATAATAGAAAATTATTATGGTGATGATAATAATTTATGAAAATTCATTTTTTTTTATATAGAAAAATGAATTTTTTGGATAGTTAATACAACTTACATAACAACATCGGTGTCTTCGGCAACAGCATCTACTGTATCTACTGTATCTTTCTCGGTGGAATTGAATTTATAATTTACGGCGTGCATTTGCTGTGCGGGATGTAGAGCATTTACATAATTAATAACAACTTTCTTATCGACTACCTTGCCCTCCGCCTTAAGGTTGTTTTTATATAGTTGATGTAGAGCATACATATGGTTTTTGTATTGGAACTCATACTCTTTGAGAGGCTTCTCCTTCTTAATAAAGCAATTTACATAATTAGTATGTAGTAGATGAGTGTATTCAAACATAGCCAGTTTGAATTTATTGAAAAGAATCATATGTTCTGGGTAGTAATGCAGGAACTCCTTGATTTTTCCTTCCTTCTTTAGAGAATAGTAATTAAACTGTAGCTTTGGCTGATTACCCCGCAGCTTACGAACATCCTCATAATTAATGTTTCTAATTTTAGTCCTTGTACCATCAACATTATAAATAATAGTTCCAACACAGTGAAATGGTGCCATGCGGTTGTTGAAATGGTCGTAAATATCTTGGTATGGAGTGGCGATTGGATATTTGTTAATAAACTGGATAGTTGTATCAGCAAATACACACGGAGGCTTGATAACAAACTCGTGGATGCTCTTTTCAACAATAGAAACAACTGGGAAATTAGTGTTATCAATATCATATACCTTGACAAGATATAGAAGTGGGGTTTGAACTGGTGTAACAATACGATTGAATGGATGCTGCATTACAAACGAATAAGAGTATTGCTTATCAAGACTGTTTAAATCAAAGTTGCTGAATTTACAACTTTCAAAAAACATACTCCTAAATGTAATATTTCCAGTTTGCTGCTCGTTTGTTTCGTTATTAAATAGGTCATAATTTTTAATATCGTTGAAAAACACCATATTACCACCGACAGTAGATTTTGTCGCAATCTCCCACGTTTCATTCACATTATCATAAAATACATTAATCATCGTGCCATCTACAAAATCTTCAGCCCAGCAGTCATTTGTATCGGGATACTTTGTCGTAAATTTATCAAACGAAAGCGATTTTTCAGGACTATACACAACAACCTTATTACCACGCACAATTACCGACCTAAATTTAGATACTGTTTCAAAACCCTCACCATCTGCCAGCATTTTTAGATTATCCTTTTTGTATTTGATTACTGTGTATTCATTGTCATTGTATGTATAATTTTTTTGGTTAAAAGCGGCGTTGTCTTCATTTAGAATACCTGTTAGGTCCAGTTCTTTTGTGATTTCAATATTATTAGCACTCGTCATTACGGGTTATTACTATAATTATAAATATATCTTTAACTTGTTTAAAAAAATATAAAAATAAATAAAAATAAAGATATTTCACAAATTTTCTATTATAAATATAATATAATATAATATAATTATAATTATAATGGAAAATACAAATTTTATTTTACAATATGGTGATATTGTCCGCATTATTTCTCCTACCAATAATTCTTTGAACGAGAAAATCTTTTTCATCAAATTTATTGACCTCACAAAAATTATTTTGTTGAACGACGATTTAACAACTACTCTTGATATTGATGATGAAAATGGAAAATTAATGGATGATACGATAGACAACATAGTATTATTATACAGGGAAGAAAGCCCCAGTTTTGTTATTCAAAATAACATTACTATCGGTAAAAATATATCCATTACTTTTGGAGGTGCTTTACCAAAAATTATAAATGGTGTAATCACCAACACTGAAGAAGATATGATTGAAATATCTATTCTACCCGTCTCCGACCCACCGAACATTATATATATTGATTTTGCTTATTCTGGCATTCCCGAAAAATACAATATTGAGAAGATTGTCGTAAAAGATATGAATGATATATTATCCAGCGAAACACCCGAAATGCCCAATGGAGAAGATGAACCTTCTCAATTCCTTAATTTAGATAATAATGATGATTTAGATTACGATCTCAATAACCCCATTGATGACCGTGAATTTAATGAAATATTATTAGATGACTTTGAATTAGAAGAGGATTATGAAGAATTTTACCATAATGTAAATGTTCCTGATAATGAAAAAAGATATACTTTAGATACACAGTTAAATGATTATATGGATGCTCGGTTAAATAAATATAAGCCATCCGAAAGAAATGAAGCACTAATAGCAGATGTCAATTTAGAATTAAACAGATATAAGGAACTGAGAGAATTGTATTCGGTTTTTGATGATAACAATAATCCCCGTCTGCCGGCTACCAAAGGCGAGTTCTATAAACCATTGAAGGAAACATTATACAATTTAAATAAAAAATTATACTGGCTTGTTCCAGTTGTTTATAACGCCAAATCGTTAATTTACAATGAAGAGACCGAAGATGTTGAAGATATTGATGAAGAGCATACTAATACACTTAAGATGGGTGAATTCATTCATCAAATTAATTCTGTAATTAACAAATGGTCCAAAACGAGCACCAAAGAACAATTAAATGACTACAAAACATATATCAACAACCTTTTATCTATAATTGATAATACTACAAATATTCACTTGCCCGGGGCAAATGACGATAGTATTACTCGCAATAAATTAGATGTTAATACGCAGATGCACGCCATCAGCGATATATACGATGACTTCTATAGTTTCGTTGTTAAGGACCGTTCAATTGATAAAAATAGGTTCTCGGTTGAAGTTTATAACCAGGGCATGAAAATGTTACAATCTGATTATGTAAATAACAAACGGGCGTATAATTTCAAGGATTTAACTCCAAATGAGAAAATTACCGTAATATCCTTTATTACATTACCACTACCCGTTTTTAATTTCTCTAAAATCAATTTAGGATACACCAGTATTTATACCAGATCCAATCTGAATACTGACTTCTTCAATTATTATCAAACACTAAATAATGATACTGTTATCAACAAAAATATCTTAGAGGAGCCCCATACCGAAAAATTTGTAAATACACATGATACTATTCACGGCAATAAATTATTTGATAATATTAACAGTTTTTCAATTGAAGACACCAATAATAAAACTGCCGAAGAGAAATTGAACCTATTAATGGAATCGTTTATACCAACTAATAGTTCGGCGATCAAATATTTATCGGATGCGAATAAATATGTTAATTTCAGGGCATTAATTCTTGATACACAAGCCTTAAATATTGATATGTATTCCTTAAACAACAAAGACCACCAACTCATCAACAAATTATTCAACGAAAATATTGCGGACTACAAAAAAGAATACAATACCAATAAAGACCTACTCGGAGAACTGATAAATATTGTTAATAGAGAGCCAAAGAAAATCAAGTCCAAGTATAATTTTGACTTTGATATTATTAATAAAGACCTCAAACAGGCGTTATACGATACTTACGCCATAGACCCCAAATTATATAATGATAAATCCGAGTTACTGAATGACTTCATCGAAATTGATAGTGGTAAATTCTTTACTGCTACGCTGAATAAGACCATTATGGATTTAATCGTATCTAATTTACTGGATAATTTCATTACACAAGCGAACAAATCAAAGGAACCTATTCCAACAGAGGATAATGATGATACTTGTGAAAAATACTACCTGTCTAAGAAATATACATTAATGGAAGATATGATGGATGATAACAATAAGGAATTATTCGTTGATGCCATATATGATAATACATTATATAGTCTGGTAAATGAATACCCAAATGAAAAAGCCACCATGGACACCAACACATTCTTCCTGTTTTTAACCGAGAAAATTATGGATATTATGAATTTAACAAAACAGAATGCTCTCAGGGAAGCAAAGGCGATAGTTGAAGAGAAGAGAGAAGTAATTGATGGTGATTACGCCATATTTTTAGACAACGAGACTAAAAAAAATTACATTTATGTTCGCACCAATTCAGCGTGGGTTCTTGATGAAAAATTCAAGAATGATTTCCATATTGACTCCAATAAAATCTTATGCGATGTTAATAAAGATTGTATATCAATTGGCGACAAGTGTATGAATGGTGATAAATTAGACAGGAAAAATATGAAAGATGATGTTGAAAAAATACTTGATAGTTTCCAGGCAAAATATAATTTAAGTATTGAAGAAATCAAAGGCAAACTCAATCTTAACTACGAGAACGCTAAAAATTACCTGCTTAATGTTAATAAAATTAAAAATGAGAAGGATAGGTATATCAATAATATTATTCGCAGCAATTATGTGGAACTATCATATGATATTGTTGAATCTCCATATATGGGGCTGAAGGATAAGGTATTAGGTATTCCAGATTTTATAAAGCGTCAGGAATATATTAAGAAATTCTGCCTTAAATTTACAAGAGACGCCATACGCGATGAGAATGTATATTGGTTATATTGTAATGCGACAGGAGTTAAATTGATGCCGACATTCTTATTAAAATTAGCAAACGCATTCACAAGCAAACAAAATTATATCAGGGCACTTGATACTATCTGTGCGGAGCAAGGCACTATTAGTGATGATAATAATAATTGGGTTGATAAACATAGTGGTTATATTATTAAGAACATTGATTTTTCCAGCGACGAGGGTTACGATGAGGCGGGATTTAAATTAAATACCAACGCAGTAATAGGTAATGAGTATAATATTAAATTTGATGAAACTAACGCACCCAAAGATAAGACATACGAAGATACGGTCAAAGGTATGATTACAAGGGTAATTCACAAAATGTCCGACGAAATGGAAATTAATATAGAACCACAACACGAATTTATAATTAACACTGTTATTACTAAACTAAAAGAAATGAAAACTAAGGAAGAGTATGAAAAGGCTCTGCTCAAAGCGGCGAAAAAGGACGGTAAATCTAAAAAAGTTACTTCATACGAGGATGCGTTTAATCAAGCACTTGTATATTATACATTATCGTATTTAATTGTTTCTATTCAAATTAACATTCCAAGCGTGTCTACAAGAAAGACATTTCCAGGTTGTGTTCGGTCGTTTTCAGGATATCCTATAGATGGCGACCAAGATAAAACGACAGTTGTATATATTGCCTGCGTAGCAAAGAAAGCTGCAGAAAATATTAAACCATGGAACACCATAATGAAACTGTCGGCCGATAAGATAGCCAAAAATTTAGAGGCAGAGATTGATAAGCATGTCTTGAAAAATAGTGCGGTGATTGATTTAATCGCTGCAAAGAAGGAATATTTACTACTGAATAAAGATGAACCTATACCAGAGGCTGTATCAGTTGGAAAATGGCATCAATTTTTACCACCATTAAATGATATTAAAATTTCTAAGACTAACAGTATGCCATTAGGAGAGACATTTGAGAATGATTTAACCGACGCATATAAGAAAGGCAAAAAGAATAATATGTTAGAAACATTATTAGGCAAAAATATTTATTTGAGTAATTCTATTATTGAAAGCATTCAAGCTGTAGTAAATACTAAAGAGGCCTTGTTAACAAATTCGGCAGGTGAACCTTTTTTGGAAAGTGCTTGTTGCGATGAAAGCATAAATGCGATTGAATACTTTATGGGTAAAGATAAAACTATTGCTGAAAATAATAACTTAATCAAGAATTATAACAATGTTATTGAAAAAATCAATAACTTAAACTCACCGTCTATTTTGTATCACGCAGAGAACACAAAAATTATATTGCCTAAAATAAAATCTGGGTACAACGACCAAACCATTTACAAGGCTTTCATATATTATTGTAATTTCAATAATCAATTACCTATAGATGATGAATTGAAAAACGTATGTGCCTATAAACCAGTTGATTATGATGGTACAAAAGACACGGCTGATATTATTGAACTACTGAAACAAGATGGTAAAATATACACCAAGGCCATGCTTGATGATTTACTACAGATTATTAATAAACGAAATATTGTTATTGTTGATGCCAATTACCCAATAATAAATAATGTGGAAAAATTAAGAAATGTAGTTAAAAAATATAATACCGCCGATAGTGTTGACGATAATCTATTTCAAAAATTAGAGACATTATTAGACACCTTTGATATAAAAAAGGAAGATACCGAAGAGCTTGATGATATTAAAAATTATCTATCTCGTGCGAACAACATAATGAAAAAGAATGTTATGGAATTTGTGAGAAAGTCGCCTGACATAAACAAATCTTTCCGTGATAACATGGAAAAAATATTGAATTTTGAAATAAACACTAATACAAGCGAGTTTTATGAGAATTATCTATACAATCTGCTTAATATATTCCCAAATATCATTTTGAATAAAAATATGAATGTTAAAAAAATCCCTGCTCATTGGTTATTATCGGAGGTACACAGCACCGATATAGTTAATATATTAGATAAATACTACAAAAACCTTAATTCGTTTTCTAACAAACCTGGTTTAGAGTTAGCGTTCAAATTAATTAAAAACAAATACGCAATATTCTTGAAATTGATTAAAATCATCAAATATAATTCGCCTGTAAAGGTAAGTAATGGAACCGACGATAGTGAAATACCAAGCATCTTTGATAAGGAATTCATCACATATATCTATTCGTACTTTTTCTACAGTATTATTAATGAATACATTCAAATTACAAAAGACGACGAGTTTAAATCGCAGATACAGGAGACGCATGATTATGATGAAGACGAGGTTAATAAAAATATCATAAATTACATATTTGAGTTTTTAAATATAATGAATAATCACTCTACCTTAATTAGCAATTCATATGCGAAAATTAAGGATAAAATCTTGCAGACAAAGGCGAAAGAAAAAAATTCAATTACAGATCATTTGAAAGATTTAACCGACGAGGAAAGAGAAGTAAATAATTTGTTTAAGAGTGGCAAGTTAGGGGAGTGGGGTGTTGGCTTGCAAAAAGGGGTGACCAAATACGTAAAAGAAAATTATGATGTGGAGCGACTTAAGATGGAAGCTACAGCTATGAAGGAACGAAAATTAAATCAAACTGATAATGTAACTGATATGAATAAAGAAATTTACAAACTTGATTTAGAAGAAGAGGAGCAAACGTCGGCTGAAATAGACGCTGAGGAGTATAATATGAATAATATTCCCGATGATGATGATTTCAATAGCGACGAGGAGGACGACTATTGAGTAGAGAGATTTATACAATATACTTCAAAAAAATCAATATAATATTAATTGTAAATAAAATTATATTGAATTTATATGCTTATTCTGGATTATTTTCTACAAATTTCTTATGCTTTTTACTATCCAGATGTTTTTTTTCATTATTTTTACTGGTAGAACAACCACAAATACAAGTATAACTTTCAAGCCTCTTCGCATTTGATGCCGCCAGCGATGCCGCCCAGTTTTCGGGATTGGCTACCCTGTTTTTTTTACAACGCTCTGCTTCTTTCTTTCTATATTCTGGGTCTTCTCTCCGCTTCTTATTCTGTTTTCTTTGATATTCGTCTTTTTCTTCAGGCGTTAGTCCTACATCATTCTTATTTAGTGTTGGCTTAAATATTTCTATATAATGTCCCTCCAGAGTTTCCGCTTCATCTACATCTTTTAAATTAGCATATTCTAATATTTCAAATATCCAATTATCAAATCCACCATTCTCTCTAATAAATTTACAAACTTTGCTATGATATTCTGTTTTGCTACTATTCTTATTATTATTACAACGATGCTTATGTTTTATTTTCCTCTTATGAAATTCTGCTGAATGCCCTATGTAATCATCTTTAATATTTGGGTCAATACAATAAAATCTATATATAACTGTGTTTGAATAATCAGGGGGCATTTAATACTTTAATATGAAAAATTATTTTTATTATCAATTTTTTAAAAATATAATTTATTTGAGTATTTATTATATTGATTAATATTAATATTAATGTTCAATTCATTTGTTAAAAATAATATACCGCTGGTTTCAATAATTTTACTTTCGGCTATTTTTATGTTTATTATACTAACAAAACCATCCCTAATGTTTGATAAAAATGGAAAGCCTCGTCAGTTTGGACTTGGTTATAAAAACAAAACGGTGTGTCCCCTCTGGTTGGCAGTTATAGTTTCTGGGATAGTCTGTTATTTAGCGGTATTAACTTTTGCGAACTACAAAAGGCTTATGTATTAGCCAAACCATCTACCATAATATAAATATTTAAAATTATTTATATTATTATTTGATTTATTTACGCTATTGGTCTGAAATAATGGTCATTTCGGTACGACTGTATCATTATATAAGAATTTGCCGGAAGTTCGTCATATGACATACCAGCCAGATTTAGTTGATGTTTAGTAAATTCAACTTCCGATAATGGTTCTAAATCTGTGAATTTATCTGTCTCTGAATCTGGTTTGCGGAGAAAATCTTGAGAGTGATTACTAATAAAGACAGACAATTGTGTCGTATAGTCTTGATTACTACTTGTAGGCGGTTCTTCGGGTAATCTCTGCCATTTCTTTCCATATACGGGAGCAGTACTATTTTGATATAATTCGTCGTAGTCTTTTGCTGATTGGTCGACAGATTTTTCACACGACATATTTATGATATAATTATAACTGATAGACGCTATTAGTGTTCCCGCAAGAATATACCAGAATAGTTTTCCTATTAATTTTTTCGCATTTATCAAAGCAAATAAATTCACCGATATAGAACCATTTAAAAACTGTTCAAATTTACCACTATCAAAATTGGTCCCTTTTATAAAATTTTCATTGTATAATTGCTTAACAAACTTGGTATAATTATCCTGGTCGGGATCTATTTCATTTATGAAGCGGGAATAATTATTTTCAACATTTTCTAAAGCTTTCTTTAGAGTAGTATTTCCGTTCTCGCCTGATGGTTTTAGCATCTGCTTAACTGCTTGCGTAGCTCCCAAAGCATTTACTACCATAAAACCAATTGTATTGGAAAATGGATTTATCCAACCTGGAAATAATTCAAGTAACATGAATAACATACCAAATATTATTAACCACGGCAAAATGGTTACAGCAAGTATAGAAAACCACTGTATGGTATTATCCATACATATAGTTTTTGATATATTTACATTTATGAAATATGTGCCCGAAATTAAGAATATGATATAAATAAGTGTGAAAATAGGGCTATTTGAGTTAGATATTACAGCTGATAGACTTGATGACGATAATGTAGCAAATATCATTAAAAATCCATATATAATTGTTAAAAGCAAAAAATATATCATAGATGTAGTGGCACTTGGTAATGCTACTTCATCTTGTAGTTTATTAAATTGATCTTTCGCAACCGCACTAGCGACAGTAGAATCCATAGTTAATTATATCTATATGTATAATATATTTTTATAAAATAAGTATAATTATTAAGATATTATATTATGGATTTTAAAAATATAAATAATTTAAATAATTTTTTAAATTTTAATTCAGCAAGCGAAAAATTAGATAATATGATTAGACCTAAACTGATTGAACCAGGCGTCAAATATTTTTTCGGTGGCGTATTAAAAGAATGCAACAACTATAAACAGCGAAATTATACATTCATTTATAATGTATCTATGTTCGTTTTATTTTGTTCTATTTTAGGAATAATTCTTATGTATAGATACAAAGGTAATCTCTCGCAACAAGAAATAAATAAAAAACATCATGATAATAAAAACTATATAATGTCTAAATTGATGTATTATAATCGTGCTGATATGGAAAATAAACAGAGAGTTCAAAA
>MDTF01000567.1_pt1 | contig 10329 bp, 13 predicted proteins | sample 811191 | NCBI WGS metagenome assembly MDTF01 (sample SAMN05326649, study PRJNA326480) | marine metagenome | isolation source: seawater | place: Southern Ocean | collected 2011
GTCAAAGAAGATAATTATTTAATTAATCTTAATTTATTCCAACTTGTTTTATCAATTAATTGATCAAGGTTTTCTGATTTTTTTAGAATATTTCCATTTTTATCTTTAATTAAATATTTTTCATTATAATTATTAGGCTTTAAATTTTTAAGTATCCTTAAGACAGGTTTATCCGAAGCACGTTGATAAACATCGAATGAAATTTCTCTTATTCCTGATGAAAAAGAATAATCTTTCCATGAGCCGTTAGAAACCATTTTTGCATATAAGTTTAAAATACATTGAAGTTCTTCTTTAACAAAAAATTTTTCTTTCTCTTTTTTTTGAAAGTTGTTGTTTATTACTAATCTCAAATTTTTCATATCTTATGTCTATTGATTAGAGGAAGTTGCAAAGCTGTAAAAATAAAAGTAATAGGAAGCATACCCCAAACTTTAAAGTTTACCCAAGTTGTTTCTGGCTGGGATCTCCACACCACCTCATTTAAAATTGCTAAAAAAATAAAGAAATAAGCCCATCTAAAATTTAATTTATTCCAGCCGGTTTCACTTAATTGAAATGCGGTTTGTAAAAAAAACTTTAGGAAATTTTTATCAAAAAAGATTTTGCTTATAATCAAAATACCTGCAAAAATTATATTTACGATAGTAGGTTTCATGTATAAAAATATTGGATTATTAAAATATAAAGTTAAACCACCAAATAACGTAATAATAATTCCACCAATTAGAGGAACATAAGGAATTTTTTTTTCAACAATATACATAATTATTACAGCAACTATAGTAGCAATTATAAGAGGAGGGATGGCAACAGTTAGATTATTTCCACTTTTGTAGTAAATGGTGAAAAAAATTAATAGAGGCCCAAAGTCTGTAATGAATTTTAAAAATGACTTATTCACAAACAAACACTAGCATATAATAAAATTTTATTAAATTAGATATTGATTTTTAGATAAAAATTATTAACTATTAGGTATGACCACAAGTAACAACGCAAAATTTTCAATAGGTGAAGTAGTTAAACACCGTCATTTTGATTTTAGAGGTGTGATTTATGACGTCGACTTTGAGTTCAATAATTCTGAGGAATGGTACCAATCAATACCAAAAGATGTACGGCCCAGAAAAGATCAGCCTTTTTATCATCTGTTAGCTGAAAGCAATGACGTCACCTATGAAGCATATGTTTCTGAGCAGAATTTATTGCTGGATCAATCTAAGGAACCAGTTAGACACCCACTTATAGAAGAAATATTTACTGGAAAAAAAGGCAAAGGGTATCTTAAAATATCCAACTAATTGAATCTGCCTAAAATTTAACAAGTTTTACTCAAATCTGGAACACAGAAATTTAATAATTTGTTAGTGTTTTAGCCTAATTGAGGATTAACTTTTCTTGCTATACTCCCTCCTTATTCTCAATTGGGCTTATAATAGAACTTCACAAAAAAATGATACTATAGTAGTTAAAGTTTATGTTTAGTTTATTAAGTTCTAGTAATATTTTTCATTGGATTGGAAAATTAATCAGTTTTATTAACTCTATTTTTTTTATTCTACTTTTAGTAGCGTTATCTTTCGCATTAATTTTTTCACCGCCCGATTATCTGCAAGGGGACAGTGTTAGAATAATGTATGTGCACGTTCCTTCCGCATGGATAGGTTTAGCTTCTTTTACGACTATAGCTTTATTATCTATAGCAAATTTTATTTTTAAAATTAAAAATTTAACCTTAATCACCAAAAGCATTGCTCCTATAGGATTAATGTTTACTTTCTTGGCAATTGTCACTGGTTCATTGTGGGGACAACCAACTTGGGGTACTTGGTGGGTTTGGGATGCCAGAATTACATCTATGGTTATTCTTGCCCTTTTTTATATCATTTTTATAATTTCCCATAAGTTTATTTCTGGAGAACAAAAAGCCAATCGTATTTCAAGTATAGTTGCCATTGTAGGTCTAATTAATGTGCCAATAATTAAATACTCGGTTAATTGGTGGAATACGCTCCATCAACCCGCAAGCATAAAATTAACAGGCACAAGCACTATTCATTCGTCAATGTTAATGCCATTATTGCTTATGTTTTTTGTGTTGCTATTGTATTGTGCGCTAATTTTTCTAATGAAATATAAGACGGAAATCATTAGAATAAAGAAAAAAAACTTAAAAAGATTATGATTGAAAATTTTTTAACAATGAATGGTGCTGGCTTATTCGTCTGGTTATCTTTCTCAATAACATTGGCTTCATGTGCCTTTGTTTATTTAAAAACTCGTAGAACACTTAAAAAGTATGAAAAAGAATTTGCAAAAGAAATTAACGAACTTACGGTAGAAAAAAGAAAATCAATTCTAGTGAACTCTAAAATCGCTTCACAAGTTTTTTCATCTTACAGTAAAACAGCTTAAAGCATTTAATGCTTCCAAAAAAAGTTAAAAAAAGAGCATCTCTTTTAATATTCTTTATTCTAATTTCTGGAGCAGCAGTTTTCTTGATTCTAAATTCCTTAAATAAGAATATTTTATATTTTAAATCTCCAACAGATATTAGAATAAGCCAAGATATTGATTTTGATAAAAAAATAAGAGTAGGCGGAATGGTAAAAAAAGATTCGCTGATTATCAGTGATGAAGAGATTAAATTTATAGTAACCGATTTTAAAAATGAGTTAAAAGTTAGTTATAGTGGAACAGTGCCAAATTTATTTTCAGAAGGAAAAGGAGTTGTAGCTGAAGGAAAGCTACAAGACAAAAATTTTTTTATTGCAGATAGGATTTTAGCTAAACATGACGAAAACTATATGCCCCCGGAATTAAAAAATATTATGAAAAAAAATGTTAAGTAATTTTGGAAATTTATTATTATTTTTAAATACCGTTATAAGTGTTACTATTGTTTATTCTTCTTATAAATGTTTAAAAATACCTGGAAATTTAATTACTAAAAATATTTATTATCTCAACTTAATACAAAGTACCTTTATTATAGTATGTTTTTTTACGTTAATAGCTGCTTTTATAGTTTCAGACTTTTCCTTAATGACTGTTTACCAGAATTCACATTCTTTAAAGCCACTTTTTTACAAAATTGCAGGAACCTGGGGAAACCATGAAGGAAGCTTATTATTATGGTTAATTATTCTTACGTTATTTTCTTTTTTGTTTTTAGTTTACGGCAACCAACATCCTAAAAAGTTTAGAGTATACGCCCTCATCATTCAGAATATTCTAATATTAGGTTTTTTATTTTTTATTTTATTTAATTCAAATCCTTTTAGTGTGGTCTCCCCTATACCTAAGGAAGGGCTAGGTCTAAACCCTATATTACAAGATCCAGCATTAGCAATTCATCCACCATTACTTTATTTAGGATTCGTAGGCTCATCTATTTATTTTTCTGCCGCGGCATCATCGCTAATAACCAATTACTCTGAAAAATCTTTTGTATATTCTATAAAAAATTGGGTTTTAGTTTCATGGTGTTTTCAAACTCTTGGAATTCTAGTTGGTTCTATCTGGGCATATTACGAATTAGGATGGGGAGGATTTTGGTTTTGGGACCCAGTTGAAAATGCTTCTCTACTACCTTGGTTTGCTATGACAGCTCTTTTTCATTCATTAATAGTTTTTGAAAAAAGAAACCTATTTTACTTTTGGGTAATTATTCTTTGTTTATTAACTTTTATTTTAAGTGTTACAGGAACTTTTCTTGTTAGGTCGGGTATTTTAAACTCTGTACATACATTTGCGAGTGATCCCTCTAGAGGAATTTATATTCTATCATTTTTAAGTTTAATGATTTTTGGTTCAATTTTTCTTCTATTTAAAAAATTTAAGAAAGAAAGATACGATTTAAGTGTGAATAGCAGGGAAACATTTATTCTTATAAATAACTGGTTTATGATGTTTTATTTAATAACTATTTTATTAGGTACAATTTATCCAATTTTCACTGACGCTCTAACAAATAATAAAATTTCAGTTGGTCCTCCTTTTTACAATACAGTGATATTACCTATTGTAGTGATATTCCTCTTTTTCATGGCTATAGGACCTAAAGCAAAATGGATAAAAAATAATTTTAAAAATAAAAAAATTTTCTTATTTATTCTAAGCGCCTCATTACTGATCAATTTTTTGATAAGTTTTTTATTTAAAAGCTATAGCGTGCTTTCAAATTTAATAATAATATCTGCACTCTTTCTTATTATGTCATCTTTAATTGATGCAATTAAGGCTATTAAAAAAAATAAAATTGATTTGGCACGAATAGTTTCTCATGCATCATTTGGATTTTTAGTATTATTTATTGGATTAAATCACAATTTTTCAATTGAAAAAGATTACAATATTAAATTAGGAGAAACAAAAAGTTTTGAAAATTACACAATTAAATTACAAAATTTAGAATTAAAAAATTTTTCTAATTACAAAGCTATTATCGGAGAGTTAAAAATTAACAACAACATTACAGGTGAAAAAAATATATTAAATCCAGAAATAAGAATTTATGAAAATCCTCAAACTTTGACTTATGAAGCATCAATAAAAACGAATATATTTAGAGATTATTATTTGACAATGAGCAATATAGATCGATCAGAATATTACAATATTAAGTTTCAAAAAAAACCACTTATGATTTGGATATGGATCTCAGTAATAATGATTTCATTTGGAGGGTTTCTAAGAATATTTAAAAATGCAAAGCATAATTAAAATAATAATATTTGGAATAATAATCTTTATAATTGGTGTTTTCTTTATAAGCTTAAATAAAAACTCTGACTACGACACGCAAAATCAAATAGGAAAAAAAATTTCTAATATTAACTTAGAACATTTTAATGAAAAGAAATTTTATAAAGACAAAGATTTAAAAAAAAATAATTACACTTTAATTAATTTTTGGGCATCATGGTGTGGCCCTTGTAGAACTGAACATCCTATACTAATGAGACTATCTGATCAAAAAAATTTGAAATTATTGGGTGTAAATTTTAAAGATAAAAAAGATCAGGCAAATTCATTTTTAAAAGATTTTGGTAATCCTTACGATATTTTAACTCAAGATACGCTAGGTAAACAATCTGTAACTTTTGGTATTTATGGTATACCTGAGAGTATTTTAGTAGACAAAAATCTTTTAATTTTAAAAAAATTTGTCGGCCCTTTGTCTGTAAAAGATTTTAATATAATTATAAAAATTATAAATTGATTATGAAGTATAAATTTTTTTTGATTTTGTTTTTTTTAAATTTGAAATTTATATACGTGGCTGCAAATGAAATAGATCAAAATTTAATTCATAAAAATTTACGCTGCCTAGTTTGTCAGGGGCAATCTGTTGCAGATTCAAATTCTGACTTTGCCCAGACAATAAAACTAGTTGTAAAAGATTTGATTGATGAAGGAAATACTGAAGATGAAATTTACACTTTTATGGCAGATAAATATGGAGAGTGGATTGTATTTAAACCTCAATTGAATAAACATAATTTCTTGCTGTGGTTTTTGCCGTATTTAGCTTTAATATTAGGGGGAATTATTATCTTTTTGGTATTAAAAAAAAGAAAAAGAAATTATTAAAGGTCACTGTACAAATTAACCATTTAGTTGTATTTTTTTATATATGAAAAAGTTAACCTTATTCTTTGCAATATTTTTTTTATTTTCAAGTGTTAATGTACTTTCTGCTGAGAAGAAACAAGGTTTCATGAAGAAATGGTTTACGCCAGCAAGTAAATCTAATGAAGAAATTAATAAAAATATCACTGTTGGAAAAAAAGAACCAAACCAAGAAGTTAGCAGTGATTGTGTAAAAACCAACGATAAAAGTTTTATAAAAAAATGGTTTACACCTGCAGGAGAAGCTGGATCTATAAATAAAAAAAAATGCACTAAGTCTACTCGTAAAGTAAAATTAAATAAGTCAAACTCAACGATGTCAAGCACATCTAATAATGACATTTCATTTTATGCTGGTACATTCGATGTTATTGATAAAGAAGGTGATGATCAATCAACTCTGTTTGGTATTGAACACAAGAATCCAAATTTATTTAGAGATACCTTTTTAGGAAAATTTAAACCCGTTACGGGAGGTTTTATGACTGGCAAAAGTTCAGTTTATTTATATACCGGTGTAGAAGGTCAATATGGAATAGGTCCATTAAAAATTTTACCAAGTTTTGCACCAGGATATTATGAAAAAGGTGATGGAAAAGATCTTGGTAGCGTTATGGAATTTAAAAGTGAGATAAAACTTGGTTTAGACGTCTTTGAAAATTCAAAACTAAGTTATAGTTACAGTCATATTTCCAACAATGACTGGGGGAAAACTAACCCAGGAACTGACAATCAACAAATAACTTTCTCGAAAAATTTTTAAGTTAAGTGAATTTAAATGATTGTTATAATTTTGATGATTTTAGAAAATTAGCAAAAAGAAATTTACCAGCCCCAATTTTTCATTATATTGATGGTGGCTCAGATGATGAGACAACTTTAAAAAGAAATACTGAGTCTTTCTTAAATTGTGATTTAGTTCCAAATATTTTAGCTAGTGTTGGTGAACCTGATCTTTCAACAACTGTGTTTGGCCAAAAAATTGATTTGCCGCTTTTCTTAGCACCCACCGCCATGCAAAGATTGTATCATCACGATGGCGATAAAGCATCGGCACGAGCAGCAGAAAAATTTGGAACATTTTACAGCATGTCAACTATGGCCACGTCCTCTATTGAAGAGATAGCAAATGTTTCTAGTGGTCCTAAAATGTTTCAACTTTATATTCATAAAGACCAAGGGCTAACAGACAACCTAATAGAAAGATGTAAAGACTCAGGATTTAAATCTTTATGCTTAACAGTCGACACTGTTGTAGCAGGCAATAGAGAAAGAGATCATAGATGGGGTTTTACAACTCCACCTAAATTAAACTTAAAAAGTATTATGAGTTTTGCAATGCATCCTAAATGGGTATTCAATTATTTAACTCATGAAAAATTTCAATTAGCAAATGTAGCGCATTGGACAAAAAAAGGCTCAAGTATTGCTAAAGGAGTAATGGAATACATTAACGAACAATACGATCCAGCGATGAGCTGGAAAGATGCCGAATATGTTGTAAAAAAATGGGGAGGGCCGTTTGCGTTAAAAGGTGTTATGTCCGTAGAGGATGCTAAGAGAGCAATTGATATTGGTGCTACGGCAATTTTGTTATCAAATCATGGTGGAAGGCAACTTGATGGATCAAGATCTCCATTCGATCAATTACCATTAATTAAAGACGCAGTTGGAGATAAATTAGAAATAATACTAGACGGAGGAATAAGGAGAGGAACGCACGTGTTAAAAGCTCTTTCATTAGGAGCAACAGCTTGTAGCTTTGGTAAAGGTTTTTTATTTGCATTAGGTGCAGGTGGGCAAAAAGGAGTTGAACAGATTTTAAAAAGAATGAGGGATGAACTTAGAAGAGATATGATACTTTTAGGTTGTAAAACAATTAAAGAATTGAACAAAACTAAAATTGCATATCGGTAGTGCAACTAAAGTGTTTTTAAAGAATTAAATATGTTTGTAAAAATAATAAAATGAAATTAGCAAAAAATTTAGAGAGACTGGGTACAGAATCTGCGTTCAGTATCTTAGCTGAAGCAAAAAAATTAGAGGCTCAAGGCAAAGAAATGATTCATTTAGGCTTAGGTCAGCCAGATTTTAAATCTCCCAAACACGTAGTTGAAGCTGCAAAAAAAGCAATCGATGACGGTCATCATGGGTATGTTCTTGCGAATGGAATCCTAGAGTGTAGAGAAGCAGTATCAAGAAAAATTAAAGCTCTTTACAATAAAGACATAAGTCCTGAAAGAGTCATGATCATGCCAGGCGGAAAGCCTACAATGTATTTTGCAATATCAATGATAGGTGAACCGGGGTCAGAAATAATTCATCCTACACCAGGTTTCCCTATTTATGAATCCATGATTAATTATACTGGTGCTAAAGCCGTTCCTTATGATTTAACAGAAGATAAAGATCTAAAGTTTGACCCAGAAAAAATTTTATCACTGATTACAGATAAAACTAGATTACTTGTTTTAATTAATCCAAATAACCCAACTGGAAGTTTTGTTGAAAAATTTTCAATTGATTTTCTTGCCGAAGGATTAAAAAAACATCCGCATGTAGCGATTTTAAGTGATGAAATTTATAGCCGACAAATTTATGACGGAAAAGAAATGCCTACGTTTTTTAATTATCCAGATCTTCAAGACAGATTAATCGTTTTAGATGGATGGAGCAAAGCTTACTCGATGACAGGATGGAGAATGGGTTGGAGTGTATGGCCAGAAAAATTAATTCCACACATTACTAAATTAGCAATAAATAGTTTTTCATGTGTAAATGCCCCTTCTCAATTTGCTGGTATCGCAGCACTGGACGGTCCAGATGACCCTATCCATGAAATGATGAAAAAATTTAACCAGAGAAGAAAACTAATTCATAAAGGATTGAATGATTTGCCTGGCATAAAATGTAGTATGCCTGGAGGCGCATTTTATGCTTTTCCAAATGTAAAAGGTACAGGAATGAATGGTTCAGAATTTTCTAAAAAATGCATGCATGAGGCCGGTGTAGCAATAGTCCCAGGAACAGCTTTTGGAAAAACCTCAATAGATTATGTAAGATTTAGCTTTGCTGCTTCTCAGGATAACATTCAAAAAGCCCTTGAAAAAATTAAAAAAATGCTTGGGTAGGTCATTTAAGTATTTTGACCAAAATCACTTAAAACGATAGGATAAGTTTATGAGTAGTTTACAAATGCCAAAAGTTGAAAATTCAATTCTTTCCAATAGAAAAGAAATCGTTTCAGAAATTGAAAAAATTGTTAATCCAGAGAACGTTTTATCTCATAAAGATGAAATTAAACCATATGAAACTGATGCGCTTGCAGCTTACAGACAAACCCCTCTGTTAGTTGTCTTACCTGAGACAGTAGAAGAGGTTAGTAAAATTTTAAAATACTGTAATGAAAATAAAATTAAAGTTGTACCAAGGGGCGCTGGCACTGGCTTATCTGGAGGAGCTCTGCCATTAGCAGATTGTGTTTTGTTATCTATGGGTAAATTTAATAAAATTTTAGAATTAGATTATAAGAATAGATGCGTAGTTGCACAACCATGCGTAACAAATCTAGCAATTACTCACGCAGTTCAAGATAAAGGATTTTATTACGCGCCCGATCCATCTAGTCAAATTGCATGTTCAATTGGCGGTAATGTTGCAGAAAATTCTGGAGGTGTACATTCATTAAAATATGGAGCAACTACAAATAACTTATTAGGCATTGAAGTAGTTTTAATGGATGGAACTATAACTAGATTTGGTGGAAAGACTATGGACTCAGAAGGTTATGATTTTTTAGGACTAATGACGGGATCTGAAGGTTTGCTTGGTGTAATAACAGAAGTAACAGTTAAAATTTTAAAGTCTCCTGAAGTTGTTAAAGCTGCTTTAATTGGATTTCCTTCAATAGAGGATGCAGGAAATTGCGTAGCGCAAATTATTGCACAAGGATGTATCCCTGCTGGCATGGAAATAATGGACAAAGCATTAACTAAAGCGACTAACGACTACTCTAAAGCTGGTTATCCAACAGACGCTGAAGCAATGATGATAATAGAATTTGATGGAACTGAGCATGAGGTTGAGGCGTATATAAAAAAAGCAAAAAAAATTGCTGAAGAAAACAACTCATCAAGTTTAAAAGTTAGTAAATCTAATAAAGAGAGGCTAAAATTTTGGGCGGGCAGAAAAGCTGCTTTTCCAGCTTGCGGAGTATTAGCACCAGACTACATGTGTATGGATGGATCTATACCAAGGGGAAAACTTGCTGAAGTATTAAATGAAATTACAAGATTATCAAAAAAATATGAATTACCAGTAGCAAATGCATTTCATGCAGGAGATGGAAACTTACATCCATTAATTATGTTTGATGCAAATAATAAAGAGTCTTTAAGAAAATGTGAAGAATTCGGAGCAGACATTTTAAAATATTGCGTAAAAGTCGGTGGAGCATTAACTGGGGAACATGGAGTGGGGATAGAAAAAAGAGAACTAATGTGTGAAGCTTTTAATAATATTGATATCCAACAACAATTAACCATTAAAGCTGCATTAGATCCTAACTCTTTACTTAATCCCGGCAAAGTTTACCCAATATTAAGAAAATGCGCTGAGGAAGGAAGGGTTCATGTCCATGGAGGAAAAACAAAATTCCCAGACATTCCAAGATTTTAATCAAAGTGTTTTTAA
>MDTF01003143.1_pt1 | contig 10328 bp, 1 predicted proteins | sample 811191 | NCBI WGS metagenome assembly MDTF01 (sample SAMN05326649, study PRJNA326480) | marine metagenome | isolation source: seawater | place: Southern Ocean | collected 2011
CAGAGAACAGGGACAGACAGAGGCTGCCAACATTGGTCGGCACACGACGGTCAATCCAAAGCCAAAAGAGTCGGCAGAGGATCGGCCGACGATACCCCTGAGCAGGACCCCTGCGTCGGTTGTGGGTGGGTGGGAGAAAGAAAAGGTTCGCCGCGCTCAGCGTGCTGGCGCGCGGCCCGAGCAGAGGCACACGGTGCCAACGTCGACATACGTCTCTGACGCGAAAGGGGGCACGAGTGCAGTGTCGCTCGGTCGTAACTGAGTCGCCACAAAGTGGCAAGGTAGGCTCCACCAACAGGGAGCCCAGGTAAATAGGAGCAAAAGATGAAAGGCACGGAAGGAGTGCTCGCCATAGGGCGGGCGAAAAGACGGGCCGTACGGTGCAAGCTCCTCCCGGAAGCGCCACGCGCAGTTTGTCGCTTGCGGCTTGTAAACATAAGATTAGAAATTAGGGCGATGTCCTCGCTCAGCGCCACGAACCACCAATGGAAAATTGGACCCTCGTCATGATTAAATTGTGAAAGAGCCAACGGTAGGCCTGGACATAGTGAAGCGCGCCTCTCAAGCGACACCAGTGCGGCACGTAGCCCTGCGCGTGTCCCCGTTGACAATAACGATCCACAAAGAAAGAAGAGGTAGAGGCCAAAAGACCAAAGGTGGCAACCATCGTGGAATGGTCTGCGCCGAGGGCGCTCAGAGCCCAAGGCCGTCGTCGGCGGCGGCGGTGGCGGCACCCGGCATATTCAGGAAAGAGCGCGCCACCGCCAAGAGCGCGGCGCGCTGCTGAGGGGAGGGATCCACCTGAGGCAAGCGTCCGACCACGGAGGAGTCGACCAGTGCCTGGAGCGTGCCGTCCAACCACTTGGCCCAAACATGGTCATCCGTGCGACCGTAGACGTCTAGCGACTCGTCACCACGCCAGCGCAGCAGGCGCTTGATGAGCGCACGCGGGCAGTCCGCGTTGAAGAGAGCACAGCACAGGAAAATACGGAAGGAGTGGACGGAGTAATCAGTGAGCGACGCCCGCGGGACGCCACCACCCTGCTCGAGCAGCAGGAAGAAGGCTCGATCGACCTGCGAGTGCGTAAACTCCGCCCCGCAGCTGGGTCCGAAAAGAGGAGTGGAGCCAAGCGAATGCTCCTGAGCCGTCGCGTCCACGTGCGTCAGCATGGCGACGAGGGCGCGGCAGGCACAGCGGCCCGAGGCCCGCCATGGCAGGAAGGTCGGCGTCGCGGCGAACCACCGGCCAACCGGGTCATTCTTCGAGACGCCATGTTTGAGCCAGATGCCATCGCCCGGCCCCATGCTCCACAGTTGCGCCGCCGTCGGCCAGCCACTGAGAGGAGCACCTCCCACCTTGAAGCCCAGCGAGGCCAAGGTGAAGCGCCCCTTGCGAAACGGCGTCTTCGCCAAGGCCTTGGCCACCTCGTCCTTGCGATTGCCCGACTCCGCCAAGACCGAGAAGAGCGCCCGCAGCGCAGTCCAGTGGTAGCTCTGCCAGTCCACGGTCAGGGCCCACGCTCCACTGCCCGTGGTCGCGCCATTCGGCGTTGCAAGCATGCCATTGATCAGCTCGTTGGTGAGAGGGTTCTTGCGGTCCGGCACCAGGCCCTCGACGCCATGCTCCTCGATGTACTCGCGCATGAGCCCCTTGCATGCCAGCGTGACGCAGTTCAACGGGACCATCTTGACACGCCGCTCGACCCAGTGCACGCGAGCGACCGCCTGTAGTTTCTTGACGCCCGAGCGAGGGTCCGCCTGTGTCTTGGTCCGGCTGCTGCGCGGCACCATCTCCAGCGCGAAGATGATGAGGGCGTGCACCAAGAGCTCGACCTCCTCCTGATGGCCCGCAAGGTCGACGCCGAGGTTCGCCGCGACGTCAGTGCGCCACGGGCTGGTGCCCAGCCGCTCACAGATCCGCGACCAAGCCTTAAAGTGGCCGACGTCCTTCTTGACCGTCTCGTCAGCGTAGCCACGGCGCAGGACAGCGGTGAGGCGCTCGTTGCGCAGATCGAGCTCCTCTCCCGCATCGGGCAGCACCGCCAAGCCCGCATCGAGACGCCGTAGCCGCGCGGATGACGTCACCTGCGTGAGCTCGCGCAAGGAGATCGGCGCGACGCGCGCCGCCGCAACGCGCGCGTAGGTCGGCGCCATCCGCGGCGCCTGTGGCAGTGGCGTGGGCAGCGCTCGCCCATCACCCAGGCCACCGCTCGCCGCCGGCAAGCGCTGCGCCGCCGCCCGCGGCCGCGCCGCCACTACCGCCACGCCGCCCGGCGCCGCGCGGCCCAGCGCCGCGCCTCCGGAGAGCGGCAGCGGCGCCGCCCGCAGTGCCGCCGCGCCGGTCGGCATCGCACGAGGAGGAGCCCGCCACGTTGCGCCCGGCAGCGGCAGCGGCGCCGCGCGCGCCGCCCCGTCGCCCGCCACGCTGCAGCTGTACGCGCGCCCAAGGCCCATGCGCGGCCGCAGCCCGCCCGGCGACGGCGCGGGAGTCGCGATCGGCAACCACAGGCAGCTGAGGAGGAGGAGGCAGCGCCGCAGCGAGCACGGGCGGCGCCGAGTGCCTGGCCCGCCGTTGCTCGGCCGATCCAAGCACTCCAGGCACGCGCCGCACGCCGTGGCCGTGCAGCCCGTGCACGTCCCGCAGCGCCGCCGCCGCGTGCCCGCCGAGGCCGACGCGCCCGGCGCAGCCTCCGCCGACTCGTCCTCGATCTCGACCTCGACACTCTCAACGGACGACTCGTCGTCGGAGGCGGTGAGGTCAACACCCTGCCCCCGCAGCCGCAGATCCGCCAGCCGCCACGCCGCGCTGGCGCTGCGGAACTCGACGCCCTCCACGAGCAGCAAGTCGTACCCCGACGGCGGGCCCGACGGCGTGCCCTGCAACAGGCCTGCTGCGGCCGACGCCTGCAGCTGCACCTCCGCGAGGCGCGCCCGCGTCGCACGGGCCGAGGCCGCGGCCTCGTTGGCGGCGTCATGCAGGCGCTCCGAGCCCGCCTCGTTGGCCAGCGTGTCGCTGATGCCAAGGCCCGCCCGCTCAAACGCGACGCGCCGAGGGCGAGCGGCGTCCCCACGCGCGTCAGGGGCGAGGCCGAGCGCGCGCAGCGCGCCCGGCGGCAGCACGTGAGCGTCCGCGGTGCCGTGGTCGTGCCTCGCCTGCGCCTCGCAGCAGGGCCCGCCATCGGCGTACGAACGACCGGGCTCATCCCTGCCGACACTCGATCTGACCGGTGCACTCAGCGCCATGCTAACACCGACACTCGAACAAACCGGCTCCTCGCCGACACCTGTGTACACCTCATCCATGTCCACGACGCCCTCAGGCCACGGCGCAGCCACAGCCTGCTGCGGTGTGGTCGGGTGGGGCGCCTGCGCTCCACGTCCACGCGCGCCGCCAAGGCCGCCGAGCTCGTGCCGCGTGCGGCCACGCCCACGCCCGCGCGGGCGCCCGCCAAGCAGCACCGCCGTCGTCGCCACGGCCGCCACCATGGCCAGCGCCACGCCCTCCGCGCCCGCGCCGCCCGCCGAGGTCGTCGAGCGGAAGCGCAGTGCCGTTGGCCGTCCAGGCTCGCCGCGCCCCTCGCTGCGCAGTGCCTCGCCATCCGCGCGCCGCGCGTGGCGCTCGAGCTGGCTCAGCTGCGCGAGGCGGCGAAGAGCCTGAAGGGCCTCGCGCGGCGACGGCGACAGCCCCGACGAGGAGGTCCCGAAGGGCGGCCTCGGCCGGTACACGACGTACGGCGAGGGTCCCGACGACGACGTGTTCATGCGGCTGCGCGTGGTCTCGCGCTCCTCGGCCGTCAGCGCCCGCCACGTGCTCAGCGCCAAGTCGAGGAGGTCGTACGAGCGCTGCGGCGGCGTCACCCACACCGGTTGCAGGCCCATGTGGCGCATCAAGGCGTTCCCGAGCTCCATCTTGCCCCGGCTGAAGGCGTCAGTCACGGGGTTGTAGGTGCCATGCTCGTGCGAGACCGTCAGCGACTCTGCCACGAGGGCGTAGGCCTCGTCGCCCACCAGCGTGGCGTGCAGCAAGCGGGTCATCGCAGACGACCCCTTGCCCGACATGACGATGGGGCAGACCAGCGCGTCGAGAACGAGCGCCGACTTCTTGCCGTGGAGCCGCGAGGCGAAGCACTGCAAGTTGATGATGCCCCCGATAAACTCCAGCACGACGATCGGCAGCTCGGTGTACTTCTTGACGCAGATGTGCCACACGAACTGGTACAAGTTGCCGCTCAGCGCCGGGTTGCCCGTGCCGACAATGGCCGCGTCGGAGTGCATGACGTTGACGAGCCCGTCGCCCACCGCCGGGAGCAGCGGGAAGACTCCCGCCAGCGCCGACACCGCCGCTGTGTCGAGCAGCCTGTCGCGGAACCGACACAGCGACGCCGCCCCCGCCGCGTGGAGCTCCACCATCTCGTCCTGGCCCAGCCCGAGCGCTCGCGAGCGGTCCAGCACGTCGTAGATCGAGTACATCTCAGTGTACGGCAGGCAGAGGATGATGACCAGGTGGTTGAGTAGCCCGACAAGGCGGACGTACCGCGCGACGGTGAGGACGCCCTCGATCCCCGCCGCGATGACCGCCAGCGTGTTGTGGACCTTGTCAGGCCCGATGTAGCCGACCGCACCGACGGCGAGCACGTTGCCGCCGATGAACGGGGCGCTGACGCCCAGCGAGCGCTTCGCCTCGTCCGCCATGAGGACGTTGAGCCCCGACGGCCCCAGCAGCGCCTCGTGCAGGCAGACGTAGCGCAGCGCCGCCTCGGCCCCGAGGATCAGCGTGATCACGTCGTCCGTGTAGCCCGTGCAGTACATGACCCGCGCCTCGTCGCGCCCCGTCGAGACCGACAGCTTGCGACGCCGATCACGCCACGCCTTGAACTTCGGAAAGCGCGCCTCGAGGGCCGCCCAGTGAGGCTCCTCGGCTTTGGCGAAGCGCCTCGTCAGGCAGTGGGTGATCTCCGTCAGCGCGCGCTGCGCCCAGTTGCTGGAGGGCTGCACGCCCATGGCCATGCACCGCTCCCGCACCGCCGTCAGCGCCGCGTCGACCTCGCCCGCCTTCAGCGCGTCCGGGTCCAGGCGCAGTCCGCCACACATCCACTCCTGCTGCGCCGCGAGCGCCCACTGGTGGAAGAAGGCCTCGGCGTCGTCGCCCAGGATGATGACCGGCAGCCCTACCATATCGCCCACGTGACACATCTGCGCTACGGCCAGCATGATGTCGATGAAGAAGGGTTTGAGCTCCTGGGGGTACAGCCACGCGTCCCAGTCCGAGTAGGACTCGTCCAAGCACAGCGGCGGCGTGGTGTTGGTGCGCTTCGTCCACCCCGGCGACGCCGCTGCAGGCCCGCGCGACCTCCGATGCACCCCGGCGGCAGGCGGCGGCGGCGCGCCATGGCCCACCCGAGACGACGGCACAGACTGGTAGACGGCCGGCGGCAGCACGGGCGGCGGCGGCGAGGCGGCGGGCGGCGGCGGTGGCGGCGGTGGCGGCGGTGGCGGCGACCGCGGCCCGTGCTTCACCGGTCCAGCCACCCACATGTCGCGCTCCCCGTACGGCTCGTACCCGCGGTGCAGCGCCGGCGTGTGGCGCGTCTTGAGCGCACTCGAGCGCGGGCGCTCCTCCGCGCGCACCGACTTGGAGGCTTTGACGGAGCAATTCTTGTTCAGCGACTCCACCTCCGGCCCGTCGGCGACCAGCACGCCCTGCCGCCGCACCACGAGGAAGACGCCACAGCGAGGCGAGTTGTAGTCGCATATGCCGCGCCAATCGATCAGGTTGGCCTTGATGACCAGCCCACAGGAGTTGACGCGCCACGGCATCGACGGCAAGCCAATGATCCCGTCGTCCAGGCCGCACATGCGCACCAGCTCGAACCAGCCGCGATCCTCCATCTTCCGCAGCGCCGCATGGCCTTTCTTGAAGCCATTGACGTCAGCGAAGAACGAGCGCAGCGGGGGCTGGAGGAGGAGCACCGGCTCGTCTCGCGCAGGTGCCAGATAGCGCTCGGCCCCCGGCGCCTTGGACAGGTACGTGATGCCGTTCTGCACGGCATCCTGGAGCGCGTAGTCGGCCGACTCGTTCTCGTCGAACATCTCTTGCCAGCGTGCACGGTTGAAGTGCGTCTGCGGCGGCAGCGAGAGGTCCTGCAGCTCCAGCCCGCCGCCCTCGCGAGCGCACAGCACGTGCCCCGCCGCCACCAGCTCGCCAGCCCACGGCTCGATGCAGTCATACCCCAGCGCCAGCGCCTTCGGCATCAGGCGCCGTAGCTCATCGCCCTCGACGCCGCTGACGAAAGCTCGCAGCGCCGCGCAGAGCGCCTGCATCCAGTCGACGACCAGGCAGTAGGCGTCCGGGCAGAGCACGTCGCTCCAGTCGTTGGCCGAGTCCGGCACGGCGGCGGTGGGCGGCGGCGGCGGCAGCCCCGGCCCCGGCTTCGACGAGACGGTTCGGACATACGCCGGCCACGGCACCGCCACCATCCCTTTGAAGTCGCACCGCGAGGCCTGCGCCATCGCGCCTGCAGAGAGGTCGCCCCAGCGCACCGGCTTCACCGATGGCAGCCACTTGAGCGCCGCCGCTCGGTCGGCCTCGCAGAGCCCACTGCCCTCCTTCGCTGCCTGCGCGAAGACCTCCTGCAGCGCGAGCGTGGTCGCGTCGCTGACGGCCCGCACCTCGCCCGGCGACATCGGCGTGCACTTGCCCGCCAGCCCGCCCGTCGGCTCCAGCGGCGTGCACGTCGCCGGCCCCAGCACTCCGACCGTCGCGCCCGTGGCCGTGAAGTCGCGCGCCGGCCAACAGAAGCTGCCCGCCCTCGCCACACACAGCATCGCCATGCGGTGACACGGCGTGCCTCGCAGCCCTCGCACCGCCACCCACACTGGGTCCGCGCCGCTCATGCGCTTTAGCTGGCGCCAGTCCGCGGCGCGCCGCGCCACCGCGAAGGGCGGCAACGGCTCGGAGGCCACGAAGCCCGATACCTCCGTGTTGGCGAAGTCGGTGTCGCGGAAGTAGCCGAAGCTGACCAGATCCGGCCGCGCCGCGAAGAGCGCCGCGGTCCACGCCACGGCGCACGACAAGGACTCCTCGCGCCGCTCTCCCGCCGTGCGCGCCCGCGCCACCGTCGAGCCGTAGCACACGGTGCCCGCGCTGCCCGCCGGCAGCGCCACGTACGGGCAGTCGGGCGCGAGGAACATGACCGGCATGTAGAGGTAGCCCGCGTGCAGCTCCAGCAGCTCGACACGCTCGCAGGGCACCTCGCCGTCGGCCAGCGAGCACCAGCCTGCGCCGCCCGGCTGGCCGGCGACGACGCCGACGGCCGGCAGCACGCCCGCCGAGTAGACCTCCGCCGCCTCGCCCAGCCATGCCTGGCCGCTGCTCGCCGCCCACGTCACCGGCGCCGCCACCGACCCCGCGCCGAGCCCAGCGCGGCGCGCGCTCTGCACGGCGCTGCTCGCGAAGACGGCACCGTCGGCCTTCGCCTCCGGCTTCGACGCCAGCGCCACCGCGGCCACCACCGCCTGGAGCAGCTGCTTGGAGTAGGTGCGGCGGAAGGCCGGCGGGACGACGTGGTTGGGCGAGTCGGCCGCCTCGCAGCCCTTCTTGTTCTTGTGCGTGCACATGCCGTGGGCGTTCAGGAGGCTCGTGGACATCCAGGTGCCGAGGCACGCATTGGACGGCGCGACCTTGAAGAAGGCGTCCTTGTCGACGAACTTGAGGTGGTCCGGGTTGGTCAGCGCGCCGAACTCGACGCCGCGGCGTCCACCCGAGCTGATCTCGCGGGCCAGCCTCGGCACGAACTGGCCGACACCGACGGCCGTCGACTGCGCCGCCACTGTCGCCTTCGTCGCCACCTTGGCGGCGTCCGGCTCTGCCTGCGCTGCGGCAGGCGCAGCCTCCACGCGCACCTTGCCCACCGCCTGCGGCTCCGGACGGATATTGGGCGGCACCAGCTCGCCTCCGATGCCCAGCTTGGCCATGTTGTTCTGGCCCAGCGTGTGCAGCATGATCAGCTGGAGCTCGTTCTGCTTGGGCACCAGGATGCGCTTCTCCTGCAGCGCCCCCATGGCCGGCGAGTGCATGCAGATCGCCGCGCGATCGAGCAGCGTCGACGGCATCGCATGGCGCAGGAAGTGCCGGAAGGTGACGGACAGCTCCGCGAGCACGCCCCGCACCGTCTCCTGCATCGTCCGGCCGAGGGTGAGCGAGTCGACGGAGGCCGCCGACTTCACGTATGCCGCCAGCGTAGCAAACATGGTCGAGAGCGAGCGCGCCTGGCCATCCCGCCGCACCTCCAAGTCCGCCGACCACCCGAGCTCGTCGAAGAACGGCACCAGGCAGTCCTCGAGGTGCCGCAGCCGCGAGACGTCCGTGAAGACCTGCACGTAGGGCACCTTGGTGTAGCTGCCCTGGTTGGCGTTGACGCCACAGCACGCGATGATCGAGTACATGAAGTTTTCCCAGTCGAAGTTCAGGTTGCCCTGCATCATCGCCTGGCACAGCTCCGTCGCCGGCGGCGGCCGCGCGCGGTGGGCCCCCGGCATGGCCTCCGGCGTCGCGCACGCGGCCATCAGGTCGGCCAGCGCCTGCGGCACCAGCACCCGGATCGAGCGAATGAGCCAATCGACGATGGGTACCGACGGCACGCTGTGCTTGTGCCCCAGCAGCGCCTGGAGCAAGATGGCCTGGCGGCTCTTGAAGACGTACTTGACGACCTCGAGCGGCGGGTCCCCACGCAGCCGCATGCCCTCGATGTCGCCCACCGCCGTCAGGAAGCCCTGGGTGGCGGTGTGCTTGCGGAAGTCGGGCATCTGTGCCGCCGTGTAGCCGCTCGTCGCGCCCATGCCGCTGTCCGCATCGCTAGAGCTGCTACCGCCTCCCGCCGAGCGCGGCGCCGCGTTGAGCATCTCTTTGCCGCTCGCCACCTGCTGCGTGAGCAGGTCGACGATGTCGCTCGACGGCATGCCCCCCTCCGCCGCGCGCTCGACCAGGGCGCGGAGGTAGGCGAGGGCGCCCTCCACCGCAGCCACGCGCCCCACGTCGAGCACCTTGGCGCCCTCCCCCAGGTTGGCCAGGCGCGCGAGCGCCAAGATCACCCCCATGGCCGAGGCCGCCGACATCTCGTTGCCGATCACCGCGAGGATGGTGGGGTAGAACTTGATCGTGCCCAAGACCTCGAGGTGCGTGACGACGGACGAGTGGCCGTTGACCTGGACGCTCTTCAGGTAACGCAGCACGTGGATCTGGGCCTCGGAGGACGACTTCGAGTAGGTGAAGACCTGGTTCGGCGCCGGCAACGTGGCCTGCAGCATCGCCATGTTCTCGATGGCCGCCTCGTTCGGCTCCAGCGACAGCAGCACCTCGCGCTCCTCCGGCGAGCCGCCCTTGGGCACGATCGTGTTGAGGCGGTGGAACGAGCCTACCCTCCGGCGAATGATGACCTCGTCGCCATCGCGCTCGGTGGCCTGCCGCTGCTCGGCCGTGAAGCGCGGCCACATGAGCAACTCCAGGTGCGCCAAGATCGAGAGCGAGCCGTTCGCCGCACGCACGAGCGCATAGGTCACCCACGCCACCCAGGTGGGATAGACGCGCTCCGACGACTCGGCGACCTCGTCGAAGGGCTCCTTGACCACCATCATGTCGCTGACCCGCACCAAAAAGGGGATCTCGTTGATGCGCCGAAGCGCTGTGCCGATGCGCGAGAACGCCTCGCGCAGCACCGCCAGGGGCGTAGGTCGCGACGGCGCCTGCTCCACATCACCCTCGTGCTCTTCGGCCGCGAGCAGCTCGGCGTACAGTCCATTATGCTCGCCCTCCGCGCCGAGCGAGCCCTCGTCAGCCTCTCCCTCAGCATCACGCAGCAGAACTCGTGCTAGCTCCGCATGGTAGACGCGCAGGACGATGTCCAGGGCCACTCCCAGCCTCGTCGGGCCCACCATGTACTCGGCGACCGGCAACTCGAGCACGAAGCCTGACACGATCATGAGCGGGAGCAACAAGTAGAGGAGCAGACGATACGGCGCGGTGACGAGGCCCGTGGCGTCGCGCGTCACCTCGTGCGGGAGCAGGTCGGCCAAGGACGCGGCAGGCCCCTTCAACACCACGAGGTAGCCGGAGTCATATCTCGCTTGTTGTTGCTCCTCTCCCGACAACTCGGCGTGCGGGGCGGCGAAGCGCGCCGGCATGACGAAGGGCTCGCGCGTGCGCGAGTCGCCTCTCTTCTCCCAACCCCTGCGCAAAAGGAACCGCACCTTCGCCTCAGCAGAGAGCTATGTGTCTGAGAGGCGGAAGGTGAACGATTGGGTGAGGAGTGCGAGCTCACCGTGGGTTGAGA
>MDTF01001878.1_pt1 | contig 10326 bp, 9 predicted proteins | sample 811191 | NCBI WGS metagenome assembly MDTF01 (sample SAMN05326649, study PRJNA326480) | marine metagenome | isolation source: seawater | place: Southern Ocean | collected 2011
CGTTTGGTGGTATTAACTTAGAAGATATTGCAGCACCTGACTGCTTTATTATAGAACAAAAATTAAAAGAACTTTTAGATATTCCTGTTTTTCATGATGACCAACATGGTACAGCAATAATTACAACAGCAGCGCTTATTAATGCTTTAGATATTTCAAAAAAAAAAATTGATGAAGTAAAAGTTGTTGTTAATGGTGCGGGAGCCTCTGCAATTGCATGTACAAATTTATTTAAACTATCTGGTGTAAAAAATGAGAATGTTGTCATGTGCGATAGATCAGGCGTAATTTATAAAGGTAGAAAAAATGTTGATCAATTTAAATCAGCACACGCAAATGAAACAAAATTAAGAACACTTGCTGAAGCTATTAATGGTGCGGATGTTTTTTTAGGCTTATCTGCAAAAGATATGCTTACCAAAGACATGGTAAAATCGATGGCAAAAAATCCTATTATTTTTGCGTGTGCAAATCCTGATCCAGAAATAAAACCAGAACTAGTAGAAGAAGTAAGATCAGATGCTATTGTAGCAACAGGTAGATCTGATTACCCAAATCAAGTTAATAACCTTATTGGGTTTCCTTATATTTTTAGAGGGGCGCTTGATGTTAGAGCAAGAGAAATTAACCAAGAAATGAAAGTAGCTGCAGCAAAAGCGATTGCGCAGCTAGCGAGAGAAGAGGTGCCTGACGAGGTAGTGGCAGCATATGGCGGGGAGAGGCCGAGATATGGCAGGGAATACATTATTCCCTCAACTTTTGATCCAAGATTAATTAGTGTCATACCTGCTGCAGTTGCAGAGGCAGCTATGAAATCTGGTGTAGCTAGAATAAAAATTAACGACATAGAAAAATACAAAGAGGATTTGACTAGAAGGCTTGATCCTTCAATGAATATTATGCAAGGTATAAATGTTCAAATCAAAAAATCTCAGAAGAGAGTTGTTTTTGCAGAAGGTGAGGATCCTAGCATTTTAAAAGCTGCGGTCGCGTTTAAAAACAGTAAATTAGGAATACCAATTTTAATAGGCAAAGAAGAAAAAATTAAAGAACAGCTTAGAAATATTGGTTTAGATGAAAATTTTAATATAGAAATAATAAGTTCCAAAAATACCGAAAAAAGAGAAAAATATACTAAACACTTATACAAAAAACTTCAAAGAAGTGGAATGCTAGAAAGAGAATGTGATTACCTTGTGAGAAACGATAGGGTTACTTGGGGTTCGTGCATGGTCGCATCTGGCGATGCAGACGCAATGGTTACAGGTGTAACGAGGCACCATGCTGCAACAATAGAAAAATTAAATAAAGTAGTAGAATCTAGACCTGGAGAAATAATTTTTGGTTTAACCATGTTAGTTTCAAGAGGTAGAACAGTTTTTGTTGCAGATACAAATGTTCACGACAATCCTACGGCAGAACAACTAGTTGAAATAGCTATTTCAAGTACAAGAGTTGCAAGATTATTTGGATTCGATCCTAAAGTAGCTTTTCTATCTCACTCAACTTTCGGCAAACCTTCAACGGTAAGAACAAAACATGTTAAAAAAGCTATAGAGTTAATGAAATCTAAGAAAATAGATTTTGATTATGATGGAGAAATGCAGCCTGATGTTGCGTTAGATCCTGATTATAAAGAGTCTTACCCTTTTTCAAAAATTGTTGGTAATGCAAATATTTTAATTATGCCCGCGTTACACAGTGCATCTATATCTGTGAAATTAATGAAAACGTTTGGTGGAGCAAGGTTAATTGGACCATTATTAATTGGTTTAGGTCTTCCAATAGAAGTAGCTCCTTTGAGGTCTTCTCCCTCGGAGATTTTAAATCTTGCGTCTATCGCAGCCTATTCTTCTGAAGTAATCAATTATAAGGATTAAATTTTATTTCGGCTTAGTTCAGATATTAAGTAAATACTAGGCACAACTTTTTCTACGTCATAAATTTCATTTGCTTCATCTATAACCTCCTGCTTCTCTTTATCATTTGTGGCAATACCAAAAATATAAATCGTTTTATTAATCGTTTCTAAGGTGTAATTACCAGATTTGATTAACTTATTAAAAAGTAAGGCAGTTCGTAGCTGTGTAGTTATTAGAATATCTTTTGCAGAATTTTTAAAATTAGATTGCCCTTTTATTTCGATAGCATTTTTAACTGATCTTACCCCTTTTGTTTCCCAGGCCATTTTTGTTATTTTAATTTTTTCTTCTGGCTCATCTACTTTACCAGTCAAAAATATTCTTCCGTCTAAAATCTCGATTTGTATAGATAAAAAATATTTTTTTTTGATTATGGTTAATTTTGCCACTAAACTTTTTTGCATAAGGGTATCGTCGATTTGCATCCCTACAGTTCTTGGATCAAAACTAATACTTACACCTCTGCCAAATGTGGAAAGACCCCTTGTTGTGCAACTTGTCAATACTAAGATTAAAAAAGTTAAGCTAATTATTTTTTTTATCATTTTTTATTTTTAGGCAAATTTCGTACACTTTTCTTTTTGAAAGTTTTTCTTTTTTTGATATTAATTCTACGACATCTTTTAAACTATATTTTTCAAGATATTTAGTTGCTTCAACAACAATATCTACGTCCATGATCGTTTTATTATTAATGTAATTTTTTGATATTACAACAGTTAGTTCTCCTTTTAGAGGGGTCTTAAATGGTTCTATTGTACTTATTTTATCTCTGTAAAAAGTTTCATGTATTTTAGTAATTTCTCTGGCTATCAAAATATCTCTGCCAGAAAAATATTCTTTAAAAAAATTTAAGTAAAAATTTATCTTTATGCCAGGTATAAAAAACACCAAAGAATAGTTTAAATCTTTAAGACTGTTGATAGTTTTAATAAGATCATTTTCAGTTTTAGGTAAAAAACCATAAAAAAGAAATTTGTCATCAAACCCTGCGATCGACACGGCAGCAGTTATTGATGAAGGTCCTGGTATAGGAAAAATCGCAATATTTTTTTCTACGCAAGCCTTAACTAATAAAAGTCCTGGATCAGAGAGAATAGGCGTACCCGCGTCAGAAATTATTGACAAAATTTTGCCCTCATTTAAATATTCAATAATCTTTTGTAATTGTTTTTGTTCATTAAATTTGTGGTATGGGATTAATTTTTTTTTAACTTTATAATGATTTAGTAGTTTCAAGGACCGCCGTGTGTCTTCACATAAAATTATGTCTGATTTTTTTAATATTTCTAAAGATCTTAATGTTATATCATCTAAGTTGCCTATTGGCGTTGACACAATATATAGTCCTGGCTTACATGGGCTCATAAAAAATGATTAAAGGCATTATTACATTTTTATCTTACATATTTCTATTGTTTAATAGCAACTTAGTTGCAGATGAAAAACTTAGAGTGGGTTTGCTTGCTCCCTTTTCTGGTGAATATAAAAGCTTAGGAGAGTCGTTGTTGCTATCCACTCAACTTGCTCTTGACGAAATAAATAACAAAAATATTATTATTATTCCAAGAGATAGCGGCTCTAATAACAAGGAAAGATTAAACATAGCTATTAAAGAAATAATTGATAATGGAGCAAAAATAATAATTGGTCCTATGACCTCTGCATCTTTTACTGAGCTTGCAAAATATAATGATACAATCTTTATTTCTCTTTCCAATAAAGAACCTAAGATATCTAACAATGTAATCAACATAGGTATAAGTCTTGAGTCTCAACTAGAAGCTATTAAACAATTACTAATCAAAGAAAAAAAGAAAAAAACTATAATTTTGTATCCAAAAAATAAATATGAAAAATTCATAGATAACAAAATTAAATCTCTTAAATTAAAAAATTATAAAGTTTTTAAATATAATTCAGATCCAAGGATTCTTACTGGCGAAATAAAAAAGTTGACTAATTATAACAAGAGAAAAAAGAACTTAGAAACAAGAAAAAATATTTTAAAAAAAAGAGATGATGAAAAATCTAATAAAGAATTAAAATTTCTTGAAACACTTTACACTCTAGGATCAGTTGATTTTGATTCTGTTATTGTCATAGATTTTGGCAGCACACTTAAAAGTGTTCTTTCTTCATTGGTTTACACAGATATTGATGATGAAGTGATTCTTATAACCACTGTTAATCAGTGGTTTGATGAAAGTATATTTCGTGAAAATTTAGTTAACAATTTATTCTTCCCATCTATAGATCTAAAACAATTTAAAAAATATAATAAGAAATTTTTACTAACTTACGGAATTAAACCCGATGAAATTACTATTTTGGCATATGATGCGTTGGGTTTGATTTATTATGTTTGGAATAAAAATAATCAAATTAAGAGTATTGATGATTTTTTTATTAAAGAAAAAATTAAAGGAAAAATTGGAACATTTGAATTCAAAGAAAAAAAGGTTTTTCAACAACTAAAAATATATAGAACTGAAAATAATAAATTCAAAGAATATTAATTTTATTTTTTAATTTTTTAAATGCTTTAAATCTATGATCTATAAGCATTTTTTTTCTTTTATTCATTTGACCGAAAGTTATCCTGCTTCCTCTTGGAATAAAAATAGGATCATAACCAAAACCATTTCTACCTAATACTTTCTCTGAAATATTTCCATGTATCACACCAATAGTTGTAATGCATTTTATAGCACTCATAGAAAAAGTTAAGCTACAAATAAACTTAGCTTTAGTATTTTTTATTTTTTTGTTTTTATTTTTTTCTTTTACTAGTAAAATTATTTTTTTCATTGCCTGCTTAAAATTTCCACATTTATTTGCCCAACGAGCTGAATAGATACCTGGCATATCATTCAGACAATCTACGCAGAGACCAGAGTCATCTGAAATACTAAATATTTTTGACTTTTTAAAAAAATATTTAGCTTTTAATTCAGAATTAGACTTAAAGGTTTTGCCAGTTTCTTTAGGGCTTTTAATATTTAGCTGAAAAGGTGTGATTTTATTTATTCTTTTATTTAATAAATAACTAATTTCTTTAATTTTTCCTTTATTGTGTGTGCCTATCAATATTTCTTTAATTTTTTTCATTTCTCTCTAGTAAATTTTTATTAAAACCCTATATAGCAGTTATGGAAAATGAGAACGACAATATAATTGATAAAAATCAAACTTCTGCCGATAATACAGAATCTCAAACAATTACTAAATCCGAAGAAATTACTGAGGATACTCCTGAAGAGAAGTTGAAAATAGCTCAAGAGAAAGTACTAAGAGCTCTAGCTGAAACAGAAAATCAAAGAAGAAGATTTGAAAAAGAAACAAAGGAAGCATTCGAGTACGGCGGTTTTAATCTTGCAAGAGAAACCCTGACGGTACTTGATAACCTGCAAAGAGCTTATCAATCAATTAAGAATGATGAAAGTTTAAAAGATAACAAAGATTTAAATAAATTTTTAGAAAATATTGAGATTATTGAAAAGGATTTAATTACTATTTTTGAAAAAAATAATATTAAGAAAATTATCTGTCTTAACGAAAAGTTTGACCCTAATAATCACCAAGCAATGCTTGAGATAGAAGACAAAGATGCTGATCCTGGAACTGTGCTACAAGAAATACAATCAGGCTATTTATACAAGGATAGGCTCTTAAGACCTTCGTTTGTAGCGATAGCTAAAAAGGTAGACGTCAAAAATAATGAAAAACAAGAAAAAAATAAACCTAATGACTTGTAGAGAGATAAAAAACACCCATATAACTAAAAACAAAGGACTAATATAATGAGTAGAATAATAGGAATAGATCTTGGAACTACTAATTCATGTGTTGCTATCATGGAAGGGTCTCAAGCAAAAGTTTTAGAAAATTCTGAAGGAGCTAGAACAACACCTTCAGTCGTTGCTTTTTTAGAAAATGATGAAAAACTAGTAGGTCAATCTGCAAAGAGACAAGCGGTTACTAACGCACAAGATACTATTTTTGCATCAAAAAGATTAATTGGTAGGAATTTTGACGACAGCTCAGTAAAAAAAGATATTAATAAAGTTCCATATAAAATAGTTAGTTCCGATAAAGGTGAGGCTTGGCTCGAAGCAAAAGGAGAAAAATATTCGCCTTCACAGATTGCGGCTTTTGTTTTACAAAAAATGAAGGAAACAGCTGAAAAATATTTAGGTCAAGAAGTTACCAAAGCGGTCATAACTGTCCCGGCATATTTTAATGACTCACAAAGACAGGCAACTAAAGATGCTGGCAAAATTGCTGGGCTTGAAGTTTTAAGAATTATAAATGAGCCGACAGCAGCTTCCTTGGCTTATGGTTTGGATAAAAAAGGTGGGCAAAAAATAGCTGTATATGATTTGGGTGGAGGTACTTTTGATGTTTCTATTCTTGAAATTGGAGATGGTGTTTTTGAAGTAAAATCTACAAATGGTGATACTACTTTAGGTGGGGAAGATTTTGATGATGAAATAGTTAGCTATTTAATTAATGAATTTAAAAAAGATAACGGGATTGACTTAAGAACAGACAAGCTAGCCTTACAAAGACTAAAAGAAGCTGCTGAAAAAGCAAAAATTGAATTATCTTCTGCGACTCAAACAGAGATAAATCTTCCATTTATTACTGCTGATAAAACTGGACCAAAACATGTTAATTTGAAGTTTACTAGAGCTAAGTTAGAAGCTTTGGTTGAAAAATTGATAGAAAGAACTCTGGCTCCTTGCAAAATTGCACTAAAGGATTCTGGCTTTTCTGCAGCTGAAATAAACGAAGTAGTTATGGTTGGCGGTATGACAAGAATGCCAAAAGTTATAGAGACGGTTAAAAATTTCTTTGGAAAAGAACCTAATAAAAGTGTTAACCCTGATGAAGTTGTTGCTATGGGTGCAGCTATACAAGCTGGTGTTCTTCAAGGAGACGTTAAAGATGTTTTACTCTTGGATGTAACACCTTTGTCATTAGGTATCGAAACATTAGGTGGTGTTTCAACTAAACTAATTGAAAAGAATACAACAATTCCAACTAAAAAAAGCCAAGTATTTTCTACAGCTGAAGATAACCAGCCTGCAGTCTCAATTAGAGTCTTGCAAGGTGAAAGAGAAATGGCTTCTGATAATAAAATGTTAGGAAATTTTGAACTTGTTGGTATTCCGCCGGCACCAAGGGGAACGCCTCAAATAGAAGTAACATTTGATATTGATGCTAATGGGATTGTAAGTGTATCTGCAAAAGATAAAGGAACGGGTAAAGAACAAAAAATACAAATACAAGCCTCAGGTGGTTTAACTGATGAAGAGATTCAAACAATGGTTAAAGAAGCTGAAGCTAACAAAGAATCAGATAAAAAAAAGAGAGAAACTGTAGATGCAAGAAATCAAGCTGACAGTACTATTTTTTCTACTGAGAAAAGCTTAAAGGAACACGGTGATAAAATATCGGAAGAAGAAAAAAAAGCCATAGAAACTGGAATTGTTAATTTAAAAAAATCTCTCGAAGGTGTTGATACTGATGAAGTTAAAAAGAAAACTCAGGACCTAATTCAAGCTTCTATGAAATTAGGGGAAGCAGTTTATAAAAGTCAGCAAAAAGATGCTTCTGCTAAAACTGAAAATCAAGAAACTAAAAATGAAGATAAAGAAAAAGAAGATGTGGTTGACGCAGACTTTGAAGACGTAAAAGAAGATAAAGAAGATAAAGAAGATAAAGAAAAAAGTGCCTAAGATATATTAAAAAAGGGAGTAAGTTTTTGTGGCCAAGAGAGACTACTACGATATCTTAGGAGTAAATAAATCATCTTCCAAAGATGAAATCAAAAAAGCATACCGTACTACTGCATTCAAGCATCATCCTGACAAAAACCCCGGTAATAAAGCTGCTGAAGAAAAATTTAAAGAGGCAAGCGAAGCTTATAGCGTTCTATCTGATGATGGTAAAAAAACGAATTATGACCAGTTTGGTCATGCTGCTTTTGAAAGTGGTGGTGGTGGTCAAGGATTTGGTGGTTTTGATACATCATCTTTTTCTGACATTTTTGAAGACTTCTTTGGGGATTTTTCAGATGGATCTAGAAGTTCAGGCAGAAGATCTTCAGGCAGTAGAGGTAACGACTTAAGATATGACCTAAGTATTAATTTAGAGGATGCATATAAAGGTCTGGAAAAAAAAATAGATTACACAACATACAAAAAATGTGACAGTTGTATTGGAAGTGGGGCGGAACCAGGATCAAAACCAATAAAATGTGATTATTGTAAAGGTAATGGTAAGATTAGGTCTAGTCAGGGGTTTTTCACTGTTCAGCAAACTTGTCCTCAGTGTCATGGTAATGGAGAAACTATTAATAAAGTATGTAAGAAATGTAATGGTGGTGGAAAAATACAAAGCGATGAAACAGTTTCAGTAAAAATTCCAAAGGGAGTGGATGATGGGACGAGAATAAGACTCACAGGCAAGGGTGAAGCTGGCAATAAAAATGGTGCTAACGGAGATTTATACTTATTTATCTCAGTTCAAAATCATGATCTTTTTAAAAGATCAGAAGAAAATTTATTCTTTGAGTTACCTATTACATTTGCAGATGCTGCGTTAGGAACATCTATAGAAGTGCCTTGTGTTAGCGGTAGTAAAGTAAATGTTAAGATTCCAGCAGGTACACAATATGGGAAACAATTACGGCTAAAGGATAAAGGAATGCCTATTTTAAGAAGAAGTTCTTTTGGTGACTTATATATTAGAATTATTCCTGAGGTTCCTGTATCTTTATCCAAGAAACAAAAAGAACTTTTGGAAGAATTTAAAAAATTAGAAAATACTAAACTAAGTCCAACAATAAAAAATTTTTTTGAAAAAGCTAAAAAATTTTGGGGAACGAAATAATGAAGAAAATTAACTTAGCAATCTCTGGCTGTATGGGAAAGATGGGTCAACAACTTATTAGGTCCTCTAAAGAAAATAAAAATTTCAAAATAATGGCCCTTACAGAAAATAAAGTAATTAATAAAAAAATAAATGGTATTAAGCTTGATCTGAATACCGAACAGGCTTTTAGACGGGCTGATGTAATAATAGATTTTACTATTCCAAAATGTACTTTAGAAATTCTTAGGATAGCAACTAAGCTTAAAAAAAAGGTAGTTATAGGAACAACTGGTTTTAACCGAAAAGAAGAAAATCTAATTAAAAAGTACTCTAGAAAAATCACAATTCTAAAAGCAGGAAATATGAGTTTAGGAATTAATCTTCTTATGTATTTAACAGAAATTGCATCTAAATCTTTAAATGACAATTTTTTGAGTAAGGTTTATGAAGTTCACCATAAAAATAAAAAAGATCATCCGTCAGGTACAGCTTTAATGCTTGGTAAGGGTATAGCTGAAGGTAAAAATAAAGATCTTGATAGGCTAATTGGGAAAAAATTTTTAAATAGAAAAACCTTTCCTTATGCAAAAAAAATAAATTTCAATTCTTTAAGAAAAGGAGAAATAATCGGTCAGCATGAAGTTAAGTTTTCTAGTGGTAAAGAGATAATTACATTAAATCATGAGGCATTTGATAGAGCCCTTTATTCGGATGGAGCCTTAATGGCTGCAAAATGGTTAATGAATAAAAAGTCAGGTTTATATTCAATGAGAGACGTACTGAATTTTAAATGAATTTAAAATGACTGACGAAGTTCAAAGATCTAAAATAATACTTAGAATACTAAATAAAATTTATCCCATAACACCTATTCCTCTTAAACATAATAGTAAGTTTACTTTACTAGTTTCTGTTCTTTTATCAGCGCAGTGCACAGACGTAAATGTAAATAATGTAACCAAAAATATATATCCCAAATACAATAAACCAGAACATTTTGTTAAATTAGGAAGAAAAAAAATTGAAACACTTATAAAAAGTATAGGCATCTTTAGAGTGAAAGCAAAAAGCATATACTTAATGTCAAAACAATTGATAGTAAATCATAGTGGTCGTGTCCCAAAAAGTTTTGATGAATTAGAAAGGTTACCTGGTGTTGGTCATAAAACTGCTAGTGTGGTTATGTCCCAGGGTTTTGGTATACCTGCTTTTCCTGTCGACACCCACATCCATAGATTAGCTCAAAGATGGGGATTAACTAACGGTAAAAATGTAATACAAACTGAAAAAGATTTAAAAAGACTATTTCCAAAAAAATCTTGGAACAAACTACACCTTCAAATTATTTTTTATGGAAGAGAATATTGTAAAGCTAGAGATTGTTATGGTATAAGTTGCAAAATTTGTAGCACCTGTTATCCCAGTAGAAAAAAAGCAGTTAAAAATATAAAAGCTTAATAAAATTATGAAAATTTTAGGAATTGGAAACGCAATCGTAGATGTAATTTGCAAAGTTGATGAA
>MDTF01010918.1_pt1 | contig 10323 bp, 6 predicted proteins | sample 811191 | NCBI WGS metagenome assembly MDTF01 (sample SAMN05326649, study PRJNA326480) | marine metagenome | isolation source: seawater | place: Southern Ocean | collected 2011
GTGGATACTGACATACAATTTTTAATTAGAGAGCAGCTTATAAAATTTAATTCAATTTTTAGAAGCAAAGGTGCTGCTGCAATTTTAATGAATGTTAATAATGGAGAAATTATCTCAATGATTTCATATCCAGACTTTGATCTTAATAAGAGAGAGAAGGTTATTGATTTAAACTTTATAAATAGAGCCACAAAAGGTGTCTATGAATTAGGCTCAGTTTTTAAAACATTTACTATTGCAGCAGGATTAGATGAGAATTTAATAGATATAGATACACAGTTTTTAGATTTACCAAAATCAATCCGTTGTGCTGGACAAACAATTGGAGAATATAATGATAAAATACCAGCAAACTTAACAGTAGAAGAAATTTTAATTAGATCAGGAAATATAGGATCTGTAAGAATTGGACAAAAATTAGAAATAGATAAACTTAAATTTTTTTTAGAGAAAATTGGAGTTTTAAATAAGATTGATTTTGATATTGAAGAAGTAGGCGAGCCAATAGCATTTAAATGGGGAAAATGTAAACTAGCAACAGTTTCGTTTGGACATGGAATAACCACAACACCATTACAGCTTGCTAAAGGATATTCAATTATTTCCAATGGTGGTTTTGAGATTAGGCCTAGCTTAATTCAAAAAAATGAAGATTACAATAAAACTAAGAAGAGAATTATTAGGGAGGGTGTTTCAAAAAAAATAAATTTAATACTACGAAAAATTGTTACAAATAAAGAAGGTACCGCTGAGTTAGCAAACGTAGATGGATATGAAGTAGGAGGTAAAACTGGAACTGCACAAAAAACCACATTAGGAAAGTATTCAAATTCAAAAGTAAATACATTTGCATCCATATTTCCAACATCGAAACCAAAATATGTATTAATTGTTTTATTAGATGAACCAAAAACAAATAGTGAGTATATTTATTATTATAGGAACGGAAAACAACCGACAAAGGGAACACCTTTTAATACAGCGGGTTGGACGTCAGTAGAGGTTGCTGGCAAGATCATTGAGAGAATTGGGCCTATTTTGGCCACAAAACATATAGAAAATTAATGATCTTATGTTGATTGGTCATTTTTTAAAAAATATTAAAACTGAATATAAAAATCATTATTTTTCAGGACATAGCTTTGATAGCTCTAAATGCAAAAAAAATTATATATTTTTTGCAATCAAAGGAAACATAAATGATGGTCACAAATTTATTAATAATGCAATAGGGAATGGAGCAAAAATAATTATTTCAACACTAAAATTTGAAGGAATAAAAAATAATGTGTTATTCATAAAAACTAGAAATGTAAGAAAACTATTAGCCAAACTGTCCTATGGAACAATTAAAAACAAACCTAAGAATCTAATTGCAGTAACAGGGACAAATGGCAAATCATCAATTGCAGATTTTTATTTTCAAATATTAAGATTAAACAAAAAAAAGGTAGCATCAATTGGAACCTTAGGAGTGAAAACCAATAATTCGATTACAAAGGCTTCAAATACAACAATGGACCCGATTGAATTAAGCAAAGTATTGATAAATCTAAAAAGTAAAAATATTAATAATGTTATATTAGAAGCCTCGAGTCATGGACTTAATCAAAATAGGTTGGATGGTTTACAATTTAAAACAGGAATATTCACAAATTTGTCTCATGATCATTTGGATTACCACAAAACATTTAATAACTATTTGAAAACAAAACTATATTTATTTGAAAATCTTTTAACAAAAAAAGCAAATGTAATTACAGATAATTCAATTAAAGAATATAAAAAAATTAAAGATATAGTATTAAAAAATAGATTTAATTTTTGCACAATATTAAATGATAAAAGCGATTTAAATTTAATTTCACATGAATATCATAATGATAAACAAATTATTAAGATCCAATATAAAAAAATAACCTATAAATTAAAAATAAAAATAATAGGCAAAATTCAATTAAAAAATATTTTCATGGCAATGTTGGCTGCTGAAAAAAGTAATTTAAAATTTAAGCGGATAGTAATTTCTATTAAAAATCTTAAACCTGTTAGTGGTAGATTTGAACAAATTGGTGATATAAAAAATAATTCAAAAGTTATCCTTGATTATGCACACACCCCAGATGCACTGAAAACATGTTTACTTAACCTAAAAGAACAGTTTGAAAATAAAAGAATTTTTATTGTCTTTGGTTGTGGTGGCAATAGAGACAAGGGTAAGAGACCAATGATGGGTAAAATTGCAAATCAATTTTGTGAAAAAATTTACTTGACTGATGATAACCCTAGAAACGAAAATCCAAAAAGCATTAGATTTGCTATTAAAAAAAATATTAATAAATCAAAGATTTATGAAATTCCAAATAGATCTGAAGCAATTAAAAGAGCTATTTTAGATTTAAAAACAGGCGATATACTGGTTATAGCAGGTAAAGGACATGAAGAAATACAAGATTACGGAAATTTAAAAAAACAGTTTTCTGATAGAAAAGAAATAGTAAATAGTATTAAACTTAAAAACAAGTTCCTCTCTAGTAATTTAAAAGTAAACATTTTAAATGAGTTAAGTAACTCAACTTTTATTTCTCCGAAAACGATTATAAAAAAAGCATCAATTAATTCAAAAGAAATAAAAAAAAATGATATTTTTTTTGCTATCAAGGGAAAAAAAAAGAATGGAAACCTTTTTGTAAAAAAAGCTTTTGCTAGTGGCGCTTCTTTAGCGGTAGTAAGTGAGGGTAAAAAATCAAAAAAAAAAATAGTTGTAAAAGATACCTTAAGTTTTTTAACAAAAGCATCTTCAATTTTAAGAGAAAGTTTATCAAGTAAAATAATATCTATAACGGGTAGTTGTGGAAAAACTTCTCTTAAAGAATTGATAGGCAAATCATTAAATAAGATTTTCCAAGTAACATATTCACCAAAGTCTTTTAATAATAAATTTGGTGTCCCTTTAAGTTTGTTTAATCTAAAAACAAATGATGATTTTGGTATTTTTGAAGTCGGTATGGATAAAAAAGGTGAAATAGATAATTTGTCAAAAATAATAAAACCAGATGTTGGTGTTATTACAAATATTTCCTATGCACATATTAAAAACTTTAAAAATATTAATCAAATAGCATTAGCTAAAGCAGAAATTATTCATAATATAAAACAAGATGGATATCTCGTTCTAAATAAAGATGATAATTTTTTTAATTTTCATAAAAAGATAGGATTAAAAAGAAATTTGAAAATTCTATCGTTTAGTATGAAAGACAAAGAAGCATCAATTAGCTTAATATCAATTACTAAAATTAAATATAAATATAAGATATTCATAAAAATTCATAAAATAAAAAAGTATTTTTATTTAGATTCAATTTTTGAAAAAGATTTAAAAAATATATTAGCTGCAATTTCAATTATATCGATTTATATAAATATAGAAAAATTAGATGAAAATATTTTTTATAATCATCAAATACCAAAAGGAAGAGGTGATATAATAAAAATTAAATTATCTAAAAAATCTTTTTATCTTGTAGATGAAAGTTATAATTCTAATCCGCTATCTTTAAAATCAGCATTAAAAAATTTTGATATGATTAAAGTTGCTGACTCAAAAAAACATTTAATACTTGGTGATATGCTGGAACTTGGAAAATATTCAAAAACACTACATGCTGAAATTGGAAAAAATATAAATAAATGTTCACTTAAAAATGTTAATGTTATTGGTAAAGATATTGAGGTAACCTATAAAAAGCTTGATAAAAGCAAAAGAGGGATAATTATGAAAAATGAGTCTCAAATAATTGATTTGATTAAAAATTCATTAAATAATAATGATTATTTAATGATCAAAGGTTCAAACTCAACAGGACTTAATAGTCTTACAAAACAAATAAAAAAGGGAAAAATCAATGCTTTATAGCCTCGTTACTAATTTAGTTGATCAATATAGCTTTTTGAATGTTTTTAAGTATCTTACTTTTAGAACGGGACTGGCAATATTTACCTCTATGGTGGTAGTTTTGTTGGTGGGTACTCCCTTTATAAGATTTTTTTCAGCAAGACAAATCTTAGATCCAATAAGAGATGATGGACCAACAGAACATATTATAAAAAAAATTGGAACACCTACAATGGGGGGTGTTTTAATATTACTGGGTTTATTTTCAGGAATACTATTGTGGGGTGATTTATCTAATTATCATATATGGTTTTTACTTTTTATAGTAACTGGTTATGGTTTATTGGGTGCATACGACGATTACCAAAAAATTAAATTTAAAAACTCTTCTGGAATTTCCTTTAGATTTAAAATTATTGCACAAATATCAATAGCAGTAATAGGCATAATAGGCCTGTCACATTTCTCTCAAAATACAGAGTTATCAAATTTATATTTTCCTTTTTTCAAAAACATAATTATAAATCTAGGGTGGTTTTTTATACCATTCTCTGTATTTATAATAGTTGGGTCGTCAAACGCAGTTAATCTCACAGATGGCCTTGATGGCTTAGCCACAGTACCAGTTATATTAGTAGCAGGATGTTTTGCATTTATCAGTTATATTACTGGTAATATTGTATTTTCAGAATATTTAAATATACCATATTTAGAGGGTATGGGAGAAGCAGCTGTTTTTTGTGGATCAATTATTGGAGCATGCTTAGGCTTTTTATGGTTTAATGCACCACCAGCTAAAATATTTATGGGTGATACTGGATCTCTAGCTTTAGGAGGCTCATTGGGGGCAATTGGAATAATTACAAAGCATGAAATAGTTTTAGCAATAACGGGTGGTTTATTTGTTCTTGAGGCAATCTCAGTTATTGTTCAAGTTATATCATTTAAGTTAACAGGAAAAAGAATTTTTAGAATGGCTCCTATTCATCACCATTTTGAAAAGAAAGGTTGGCCTGAGTCAACTGTGGTGATTAGATTTTGGATAATTTCAATAATTCTTGCGATGATTGGTTTAGCTACATTAAAACTCAGATAATGTTAGACAGTCAAAATATTTTTTTTAACAAAAGAATTTTAATTTATGGTTTAGGTAAAAGTGGATTATCGACTTTTAAATTTTTAAGAAAAAATAATAAAGTCATCAAATATGATGATAAAATAAAAACTAATTATATAAAAATAAAAAAAATAAAATTTGATTATATAATTCTTAGCCCTGGAATAGATATTAATAAATGCAGTTTATGTAATTTTCTAAAAAAGAATTACAAAAAAATTTATACTGATTTAGATATTTTTTTTAGCCATTATAAAGATAATAATAAAATAACAATCACAGGAACCAATGGAAAATCTACTACAGCAAAAATTCTATATGAAGTTTTAAAGGCACAAAATATTGATGTTCGTTTAGTTGGTAATATTGGCAACCCCATATTGTTAGAAAAAAATATAACAAATAAGACAGTTTTTGTGATTGAGGCATCTTCTTATCAGCTAGAATACAGCAAGTTATTTAGATCAAATATATCATTGATTTTAAACATATCACCAGACCATCTGGATAGACATAAGACTATGAGCAAATATGTAAATGCAAAGTTTAAATTAGTTAAGAATCAATCAAAAAAAGATTTCACTATTCTTAACGTAAGTAATTTTTATATAAAGCAGCAACTCAAATTAAGAAATTTTTCTTCAAAAATAATTAAAGTAAACAAAAAAACAAATATTAACTTTATCAAAAAGATAAAAAATAAATACTTTGCAACTGATGGAAATAAAGAAAATTTGCAATTTGTTTTTGCTGTTATGAAGATATTAAAAATTAAAAAAGACTCCCTATTTAAGACATTAGAGAAATTTAAAGGGCTAAATTATAGACAGGAAATAATTTATAATTCAAAAACTCTTACAATTATTAATGACTCAAAGGCGACATCTCTCTCTTCATCTGAAAGCATGTTGAAATCTTTGGATAATGTTTATTGGATAGTTGGTGGGCTGGCTAAAAAAGGTGACAAGTTATTATTAGATAAAAAAAATAGCAAATATATTAGAGCATATATTTTTGGAAAAGATAAAGTTTTTTTTATAAAGAAATTAAAAAAACTAATAAAATATGAATCCTTTTTAAATTTAAAAACTTTAATTAAAAAAATATTTTTAGACATAAAAGTAGGTAATAAATTAACCCACAAAACAATTCTTTTTAGCCCTGCAGCTGCTTCTTTTGACAGTTTTAAAAATTTTGAGGAACGAGGAAAATATTTTAACAAACTTATTAACAAATATATAAATGCCAAACTATAATTCAATATATAAATTTTATTACGAATGGTGGAAAAATATAGATAAGACTTTACTTTTATTAATAATATTTTTATTTAGTTTAGGATTATTTTTTTCTTTAGTATCAACATCATTAGTTGCATCTGATAAGTTAGATACAAATAATTATTTTTTTTTCTTTAAACATTTAGCATACATATTAATAGGGATGATAGTTTTAATTTTTTTTTCATCATTAAGTGAAAAAAATTTATTTAAAATATCTTTATGTTTATTCTTTATATCTGTAACTTTTTTATTTTTAGTGCCAGTTTTAGGTACAGAAATAAAGGGATCTAAAAGATGGCTAAATCTATTTTTTTTACCAAGATTTCAACCGATTGAACTTGTCAAACCTTTTGTAATTATCTTCATTGCCTCAATCCTTTGTACGGAAAGAAATTTTAATATATATTTAAAATATTCGTTAACAATTGTAGCAATTTTTCCAATAATTCTTTTATTAGCAATGCAACCTGATATTGGACAGACATTATTGGTGCTTTTGTCTTGGGCTACATTAGTTTTTATATCTGGTATAAGTTTACCAATAATTATAATTTTTTTTAGTTTTTTACTATCATCTCTTCTTTACATTGTTTTTTTTATCCCAAAATTTATCTATGTAAAAAGTAGAATTTTATCCTTTTTTAATTCCAATAATGGAACACATAACTTTCAATCTGATAAAGCAATAGATGCAATTAGTAGTGGTGGATACTTTGGTAAAGGTATTGGTGAAGGAACGCTTAAAAATAGAGTTCCAGAGGCACATACTGATTATATTGTTTCTGTAATCTCAGAAGAATTTGGGGTCGTTGCTATTATACTGTTATTAGTTTTATTTTTGTTTTTCATTTATACCGTCTTTAAAAAGATATATTTAGAAAAAGATGAAAAAATAAAATTAGTATTAGCAGGAGTTATAAGTTTAATTATATTTCAGGCACTAATACATTTTGGTGTTAATATTAGACTTTTTCCCACCACGGGTATGACTTTACCTTTTTTAAGTTATGGTGGATCCTCAATTGTTAGTGTGTCTATTTTATCAGGTATAATATTAAACTTGACTAAAAGAAAAGTAAATTAAATCAAAAAAATTAAGTCACAAGTATTTCATTTATTAATTTTTTATACATTTTTCCAATATGATCATAAGAAAAATTTTCTTTGATTTTATTATGTAACAGATTTTGATTGTCAAATAAGCAATTTTCATTAAACCATTTAAGAAAAGAATTAAAATCAGAATTCATTTCATTTTCTAATGCGTATCCCATTTTATCATTTAGAATTAAATCATTTGTGCCAGTATCTTTGTTTATTAATATTGGTAGTCCACAAGCCAAGGCTTCTAAAGCTATTTGGCCAAATGACTCAAGACGACTTGGGTTTAATAATAAATTTGATCCTGAATAAATTGTTCTTAATTTAGTTTGATTATTTACACTACCTAAAATGTTAATATTTTTTTTATTTATATATTTTTTATCAATATTTCCAAAAATATTTAAAATACAATTTCCGCCATTCACTTCATTAAACTTATTAAATAAATACAAGGCAATATCTAACCCTTTAATGTTTTTTTTATAGTAATCAGAAAAACCAAATAAAAAATAGATTTTATCTTTTTCCCAACCAAGTTTATTTTTAGCAAGATTTTTATTAATTGGTTTCCATATAGCAGTATTTATTGGTAGTGGTATTTTAAATACATCTAAATTTTTAAGTAAAAAACTTTTTCTTACATTATTATTTTGCCAGCTTGAAGTAGATATAATCTTTATATTTTTATTTATGTATTTTTTTTTTCTATTCCAGACCCATCTATTTATGTCAAAACCATTTTCATAGGCATCTCTGTTATCTTTGTTGTAACCATAAATATATCTTTTATCGGTAGTGTAATGTTCAGCACCTGTATATAGCCACATATCATGGAGGGTCCAAATGATAGGCTTTTTAATTTTAGAAATTTGTTTTAGGCTTAAAAACTCATTTCCTATCCAATGAATATTTATAATGTCAGGATCGAAGTTATTTATTTGATTTAAAATATTAGAGTTAAAAAAACTAATTGTATGGGTATTTTTATTTTTAGATTTAAATAGGAATTTTAAATTCCTAGAAATTTTTTTTTTTTGGTTCCAAATAAATCTATCAAAACTACTTTGGTTACAAAAAACATCTTCATTTTTATTAAGTTTTTCAGCCACTAAAACCTTTGATTCTAAACCATTTTTTTTCAAAGTATTATGGATTCTCATAACTGCAATCGCAGCACCACCATCATCAGAAAAATTCAAATGTAAGATTTTTTTATTCATTTATAAATAATCAAATATCAATTATATCTATTTTTAATTATAAATGAATTAATCTATTTCAAAATAAAGTAAAATAATGAAAAAAAAAATTTTAATCAGCACAGGAGGATCTGGTGGTCATGTTGTTCCAGCAACGATATTATATGAACATTTAAAAATTCAATTTGATATTTTTATGACCTGTGATAACAAAGGAACTAGATTTCTTAATGAAGATAATTATAATTTAAGTATTTTAAATGTTAATCCAATATCTAAAAATATTTTTTTAATTCCATTTCAGTTTTTTTTATTTCTAAGCTTAATTATTAAATCCTTTTTTTTCTTAAAAAAAAATAAAATTGACATATTATTATCAACTGGGGGCTATATGTCATTACCTGTATGTTTAGCTTCAAAGCTATTAAATATCAAATTATTTTTATTTGAACCAAATATTGTTTTAGGAAGATCTAATAAATTTTTTATTAATTATTGTCAAAAAATATTCTGTTATTCTAATAATATTAAAAATTTTCCTGAAAAGTTTAAGAATAAAATCATAATAATACCACCATTATTAAGAAAAAAATTTTATGACGTTAGTAAAACAAAAAAAATAAACGATGAAATTCATCTTCTGGTTATTGGTGGGAGTCAAGGGGCTAAAATATTTGATACTTTAATTAAAAATTCTATAATTAGTTTATCTAAAAAATACAAATTCAAAATTTATCAGCAATCTAACATAAATAGTTTTTCGGATTTAAAAAAGGCCTATCAAGATAATAATATTGAATGTGAATTATTTGATTTTAATGAAGATGTTTTAAATGTTATGAAAAAATCAAATATGTGTATTACAAGAGCTGGCGCTTCAACTTTAGCAGAGTTGGTTTTTTTAAATTTACCACATATTGCAATACCGTTACCTACTTCAAAAGATAACCATCAATTTGAAAATGCAAATTTTTATAATGAAATTGGTTGTAATTGGATTTTAAACCAAAATACAACAGATGAAATTAGTATAGTGAATATGATAACAAACATTATTAATAATAAGAAACAATATTTAGAAAAGCAAAATAACATGAAAAATTTTAGTTATCAAAATAGCTGGAATAATATAAATCAGAAAATTAAGTTGGTTATTAATGAAAATTGAATTAGCAAAAACTGAAATTATACATTTTGTTGGCATAGGAGGAATAGGTATGAGTGGTCTAGCCCTTATCATGAAAAGAATGGGCTTTAATGTCCAAGGTACCGATGTCCAAACTAATAAGAATATTGAGAGATTAAAACGAGATAAAATTAAAATTAACATTAAGCATAGTAAAAAAAATATTTCTAAAGCAACTATTATTGTTGTTTCTTCAGCAATTAAAAAAAACAACCCAGAATTAATTGCTGCGAAAAAAAGAATGTTACCAATTTATAAACGTGGCCAAATGCTAGCCAACATAGTTTCCTTGACTAAGAATATTGTTGTTACTGGATCACATGGCAAAACAACTACCACATCATTATTAGCTGCAATTTTTTCTAAAACAAAATTGGACCCAACAATTATTAATGGAGGAGTTCTTAATGCAATTAAAAACTCTGCTAAGCTTGGAAAAAGTGATTGGTGTATATTAGAGGCGGATGAGTCGGACGGAAGTTTTATTCATGTACCACCAACATATTCTATTGTAACAAATATAGACCGAGAACACA
>MDTF01011156.1_pt1 | contig 10323 bp, 10 predicted proteins | sample 811191 | NCBI WGS metagenome assembly MDTF01 (sample SAMN05326649, study PRJNA326480) | marine metagenome | isolation source: seawater | place: Southern Ocean | collected 2011
AAAGATATAAAAGACGATAAAGAAAAAAGCGCCTAAGATACATTAAAAAAGGGAGCAACTTTTTGTGGCTAAAAGAGACTACTACGATATCTTAGGAGTAAATAAATCTTCTTCTAAAGAGGAAATTAAAAAAGCCTACCGCACTACAGCATTTAAGTATCATCCTGATAAAAATCAGGGGGATAAAGCTGCTGAGGAAAAGTTCAAAGAAGCAAGTGAGGCTTACAGTGTTTTATCAGACAATAAAAAGAAAACTAACTACGATCAATTTGGGCATGCAGCCTTTGAAAGTGGAAGTGGTGGTGGTCAAGGGTTTGGTGGATTTGACACTTCATCTTTTTCAGATGTATTTGAAGATTTCTTTGGAGATTTTGCAGGGAGTTCTTCTCGTGGTTCAAGCAGAAGATCATCAGGTAATAGAGGAAATGATTTAAGATATGATTTAAGTATAAGTCTTGAAGATGCTTATAAAGGCTTAGAAAAAAAAATAAAATATACAACATACAAGAAATGTAGTGATTGCAAAGGAACTGGCGCGGAACCTGGATCAAAACCAACAGAATGTGACTATTGTGATGGCAAAGGTAAAATTAGATCCAACCAAGGTTTTTTCACAGTCCAGCAAACATGTCCTCAATGTAATGGGTATGGAGAAACAATTAGTAAAGCATGTTCAAAATGTAAAGGTAATGGAAAAGTTCAAAGCGACGAGAATGTTTCAGTTAAAATTCCAAGAGGTGTTGATGATGGAACTCGTATAAGACTATCAGGCAAAGGCGAAGCAGGTACAAAGAGTGGCAGCAATGGCGATTTATACCTATTTATTTCAGTTCAAAATCATAGCTTTTTCAAAAGATCTGAAGAAAATTTATTCTTTGAAATGCCTATTACATTTACTGATGCGGCCTTAGGAACTACCATAGAAGTCCCTTGTATTGATGGTAGTAAAATAAAAGTTAAAATTCCAGAAGGTACTCAATACGGTAAACAACTAAGACTAAAAGATAAGGGCATGCCTATCTTACGAAAAAGTTCTTATGGTGACTTATATATTAGAATTATTCCTGAGGTTCCTATATCATTATCAAAAAAACAAAAAGAGCTTTTAGAAGAATTTAAAGAGTTAGAAAACTCTAAGCTAAGCCCTTCGATAAAAAGTTTTTTTGAAAAAACTAAGAAGTTTTGGAAATTGAATTAATGAAAAAAATTAATTTGACAATAACTGGTTGTATGGGAAGAATGGGTCAACAGCTCATCAAATCTTCTCGGAAAGATAAAAACTTTAAACTAATAACACTTACGGAAAATAAAGTGATCAATAGAAAAATTAATGGCATTAAACCTATTTTAAATCACGAGTCAGCTTTCAAAGAGACAGACATAATAATAGACTTTACTATTCCAAAATGTACTCTGGAAATTCTTAAAATTGCATCTAAACTTAAAAAAAAAGTTGTTATAGGTACTACTGGATTTACGCAAAAAGAAGAAAATTTAATTAAAAATTATTCAAAAAAAATCCCAATTCTAAAAGCTGGAAATATGAGTCTTGGTATTAACCTACTTATTTATTTAACAGAAGTTGCATCAAAATCTTTGGAAGATAATTTTTTAAGTAAAATTTTCGAAGTCCATCATAAGCATAAAAAAGATCATCCATCAGGCACTGCTTTAATGCTTGGCAAGGGTGTGTCTGATGGTAAAAATAAAAATTTCTATAAATTAATGGGAAAAAAATTTTTTAATAAGAAATTTTTTCCATATGGAAAAAAAATAAATTTCAACTCGTTGAGAAAAGGCAATGTAATTGGAGAACATGAAGTTAAATTTTCTAGCGGCAAAGAAATAATCACATTGAATCATGAGGCTTTTGATAGAGCTCTTTATTCTGAAGGAGCATTGACAGCTGCAAAATGGCTAATAAACAAAAAACCTGGTCTTTACTCTATGAGAAATGTTTTAAATTTTAAATAAATTTAAAACATGAACAAAAGTAAAAAAGCTAAATTAATACTAAAAATATTAAATCAAATTTATCCTAAAACTTCGATTCCACTTAAACATACCAACAAATTTACTTTATTAGTTTCTGTCCTTTTGTCTGCTCAATGCACAGATGTTAATGTGAACAATGTCACTAAAAATATATATCCAAAATATAACAAACCAGAACATTTTGTTAAATTGGGAAGAAAAAAAATTGAAACACTTATTAAGAAAATAGGAATATTCAGAGTAAAAGCTAAAAGTGTTTATCTAATGTCAAAACTATTAATGAAAAATCATAGTGGTAAAGTTCCTAATACTTTTATAGAGCTAGAAAAATTACCAGGTGTGGGTCACAAGACTGCAAGTGTAGTCATGTCTCAAGGATTTAATCAGCCAGCTTTTCCTGTTGATACGCACATACACAGATTAGCCCAGAGGTGGGGGTTAACTAATGGAAAAAATGTAGTTCAAACTGAAGATGATTTAAAAGAATTGTTTCCAAAAAAATCATGGAATAAACTTCACCTTCAAATGATTTACTATGGGAGAGAATACTGTAAAGCTAGAGATTGTTATGGTAGAAGTTGCATAATTTGTACTGCATGTTACCCCAATAAAAGAAAAAAATTTAATACTATAAAAGCTTAACAAATATTATGAAAATTTTAGGAATAGGAAATGCAATCGTAGATGTAATTTGTAGAGTTGATGAGGATTTTTTAATAAAAAATAGTTTAATAAAAAGTACAATGAAACTTGTAGATGAACAGGAATTTAAACAACTGTTATCTTATCTTAAAATTGAGAAAAATATAGCAGGCGGATCTGTCGCTAACTCTATTGTAGGATTGTCTCAACTTAAAAATGAAGTTTCCTTTATAGGTAAAGTTAGTGACGACAAATTGGGTAATGAATATGAAAAGAGCTTAACCGGTGAAAAGGTAAAATATTGTTATAATAAAAAGGTAGAAAATATTCCTACTGGAACTTGTTTAATTTTAATTACACCTGATTCTGAAAGAACCATGTGTACATTTCTAGGAATATCAGGAAAAATTTGTCCAAGTGACATTGATGAAAATTTTATTAAACAAAGTGACTTGGTTTTATTAGAGGGTTACCTGTGGGATGAAGGAGAGCCTAAGGCAGCTTTTGATAAAGCACTAAAACTTGCAAAAAAATCAGCAATGTCTCTATCTGATAAATTTTGCGTAGACAGACATAAACAGAAGTTTTTTGATTTGGTTAAACACAAACTTGATATTACTTTTGCGAATGAACAGGAAATAATGGAGTTAATTGATGCAAGAACATTCGATGATGTAATTAAATTTGGAAAAGTTTTAAATAAATTATTAGTGATAACAAGATCAGATAAAGGAAGTGTCGCAATCAGTGGGTCTGAAGTTGCAGAATGTGAGGGCCAAAAAGAACTTAAGATAGTTGACTTAACAGGAGCGGGCGATCTATTTGCAGCTGGTTTTCTGCATGAGTATGGTAACAACATGTCAAATAAAAAATGCTTACAAAAAGGTACCGAGATGGCTTCTAAAATAATTCAAAAAATTGGTGCACGATTAAATTAAGAATGAAAAAATTATAATTTTTTTTTTCTTTTAAAACTACCTTTCCCTTTTTTGGCTTTAATAATACGTTTTCTATATTTTGTAGAGAATAAATCTTTTGCAATTTTATTTCTCTTTTTCAAAGAGAATAACCTTTATTTGAATTTATAATAAATTTATCATCATGGAATTTATTTAAAATTTTTTTTCTGAGCCTATAAATATGTGTTTCTACAGTATGCGTGTCAGCATCATCTGCGTATTTCCAAATTTTTTTTAAGATATCGCTTCTTGATAATGGTTTGTTTGCATTAAACAGTAATTCTATGAGTTGAACTTCTCTTTCGGTGATTATAATAAAGGAATTGTCTTTTGTGAGTCTTTTTTCATTTTTATCCAAATTATAGTTTTTTATTCTAATTGAAGAATTTTTATTAAATTTATAGGCAGTTGATAGGTTAACAATTTTACTCTGAAGTTCCAAAAGCGTTATAGGTAAATGAACTTTTTCATCATATTTACATTTTATTAATGAGCTTTGGTTTTCTAATAATAAAATGGGTCTAGCAACTATCTTATTAATAAGAGAAAGAATTACATTATCAGCACAAATTTGACTATCAACTACTACTGCAGCAGCAGAAACAACTAGACTTTCAGAGAATTTTTTAGCGTCGAAATAAAGTAGTGAAAAACCTAAATCTTCTTTAATTTCATCGAATGAATTGTTAAAGTTTTTTGTGCCAAAAATTAGCAAATTTATTTTCATTTTTTTATGAATATTATATTAAAAAAAAATAAATTATACTTCAATAACTATAAATTAAGATGCAGTATAGGTAAAAGAGGAATTACACTTAATAAAAGAGAAGGAGATGAAAAGACTCCAAGGGGATCATTCTCTCTGAAATCTATATTTTATAGAAAAGATAGAATTTTAAAAATAAACTCCTTACTAGTAAAAAAAAAAATAAAGAGAAATTTTGGGTGGTGTGATGAACCTAATTCTAAATTTTATAATAAATTAATTAATTTTCCTTTTAAAAATAGTGCTGAAAAACTATGGATAAAACAAAATATCTATGATGTTATCATTGTCATTAACTATAATTTGAAACCTACAATCAAACATAAAGGAAGTGCTATATTTTTACATATAGCTAAAAAAAATTATCCATCTACTAAAGGGTGTATAGCTGTCAGTAAAAAAGATATAATGCTATTAATTAGTGTAATAGATCATAAAACAAAATTAATTATAGATTAAGTTCTATCACCAAAAATAGAAGAACCTATTCTTACAAAAGTTGCTTTATATTTTATTGCTTCTTTAAAATCTTTTGACATGCCCATGCTTAATTCTTTTAAACCAAGTGACAAATTTAATTCCATTAAATTTTTAAAATAAATACTCTCACGTCCATCATTTGGTGGAATGGCCATTAATCCAATAATATCTAATTTTAAATCTTTAGTGCAATAGTTAAAAAAATCATCTAACGAGTCTACTCCGATTCCACCTTTTTGTTTTTCCTTGGTCAAATTAACTTGAATAAAATATTTAAGATTTTTATTAATATTTTTCTCATGTTTGGACAAAAGGCTAGCTAATTTTTGGCTATCAAGTGAATGGATGTAATCGAACAAATGAACAGCTTCTTTTGATTTATTTGATTGTAGCTTTCCAATCATGTGTAGTTTGAGATTAGGTTTATTTTTCTTTACATCTGTCCATTTTACTTTCGCTTCTTGAACCTTATTTTCTCCAAAATGTTCATGTCCATGCTCAACCAGCGGCTTAATTAGCTCATATGGAAAAGTTTTACTTACGGCTAATATCTTTACGTTGCTATTATTAATAAGAGATTTTATATTTTCATAGTTTTTAATTATTAAATTCATAAATGTTTATTATAAAGAATAACTATTATCTAATTATAGAAAATACTAGTGATATTGATCTTAAAAATATCAAAAAAAGTAAAAAGATTTTTATTATATATAGAAATAACAGCACCAAAGAAGACATTATAAAATTAATTAATTTTAAAAAGCAGTGCAATCAAAGGAGTTTTAAATTATATATAGCTAATGACTATCAATTAGCAAAAATTTGTAAAGCTGATGGTTTGTATATTTCTTCACATAACAAAAAAATATATTTAAATAAAAATTTAAACCTCATTGGATCTGCTCATAATTTTAATGAGATTTACCAAAAGATAAAACAAGGCTGTAAAACTATTATTTTATCTAGGCTTTTTAAAACTACTTATAAAAACAAAAAAAGTTTTTTAGGTGCAATTAAATTCAATTTAATGAAAAAGAACTATGTATTTAATATAGTCCCCTTAGGTGGGATCAATGGGTTGAACCTGCTTAAATTGAATTTAGTAAATTCTAAAGGGTTTGTTCTAATGTCAGAAATAAAAAAAAAGCCGGTTATTACTAACCGGCTTTTTTGATAAATTATTGAGTTCTAATTAAAACGCAACTGCAACACTTAATGTTCTAGTGTCATCGTCTTTGTCTCTTGTAAAACCAGAATTTTCTGTTCTAGCATTTTGAACACCAATAGTCATTCCACCCATAGTATAACCAAGACTTATAGCATTAGTCGTTTGCTCAGGGTTATCTCCTGTTGAGTTAAGATGTCGATTAGATGTCATTCTGTTAAGCGATACTGAAAGTGAATCGTTAACAGCATATGCAACTCCTAACATATCATTTTTATAGAAAGTTTCATCATTTACTCCGTTTGATGATTTTCCTAATGATAATGTATTAGCAGCAGTTGTTCCAATATTAACAACAGCTTTTTGGTAACCAATTTTTATTGGACCCATTGCGTAATTTAAAGCTGCAGTAACATCTTCAGCGTTTGCTGTTGCTATTGCTGTTGAAACGTCTATTTCAGCATAACCAGTTGTTAAAGTCAGACCTTCTACACCTATTACAGATAAATCAGTTTTAAGAGATACAGATGAACCGTTTCCTATAGAACCACTAGTGTCACCTGATGCAGTTTTGTCAGCATTTTTTGCGCCGTCTGCTTTAGGGTAAAACTTAGCATTTAAAGCACCAATACCATAAGGTACGTTTGCTTTGAAACCAATTCCTGTTGTTCCAGCAACACCATTAACGTCGACATAACTTCCAGATCCTGCACCGTTTGCTTCTTCAAAAGCAGTTGGTGTAACATCATCAATACCGTCTACTGGATCAGAGTCTGAACCAACATAGATAGTTGCAAATCCTAAAATGTTTCCGAAAGACATTTGAGAATTTCCAAAAGTTAATGAATCGTTTGTGTCTTGCATTACTGAGACTGTCATACCGTTATCTAATTCAGTAGAGCCGGAGAATTTTAATTCTCTGTCCATACCAAATGGATTTCCAGTAGTACCATCTACTTCATTTTGATAAGTCGTAGTCATATTTCCAGTTACAGTAAGTTCACCAGCGTTAGCTGAAGTAACGACTGCAAATAAAAATGAAATGGCTACTAATATTTTAGTTATTTTCATGTTTTTATCCTTTTATTAATTAATATTCTTTTGTTGAATTTATATTGATTTAAAACCTTAAAAGCCAAATATCATTCATTTTTCAACCCATTTTAAAATTAATGTGATATTTTTACAACAAAGTCTCCACAGTCATAAATCTTGAATATATTGAAAAAAAACGAGCTAAAAATACAGTAAAATGATAAAAACATTGAAATTTATGAATATCAAAACAATTTTTTTATTATCACTAATTTCTGTTGCTCTAATTTCTTGTTCTGTCCCAAAATTTGCCAAACCATCTAAAACCTCTAAAGATATACCTGTAAATGCCCAGGAGAGAGCAAGACAAAATGTAGAACAAGGTAGAGGGGTGTCAGTAAAAAAACTCTTAAAAAAAGGCACCGGATCAACAAACTACGAGTTTAGTACGTCCAACCCTTTATGGCGCTCTTCGTTAGAAATTTTAGATTTTTTACCTCTAAGTACGGTTGATTACTCAGGGGGTATTATTATAACAGATTGGTATAATGATTCGGATGCTAATAATTCTATAAAAATTACAGTTCGTTTTTTATCTAATGAAATCAGATCAGACAGTCTAAAAATAATTGTTCATAATAAAAAATGCCAAATTAATCAAAACTGCAAAATAACAGAAACTAAATCAAGGATTAAAGAAGAATTGCGAAAATCTATCCTTACTAAAGCCATACTTATAGAAAAAGAATTTAAGAAAAAAAAGTAATTTTTTAAATGGAAAGACTTAATTTTCAATTAATTGAAAAAAAATGGCAATCCTTTTTTGAAAAACGAAAGCTTTATCAATCCAAAAAAAATAAAAAGTTTTATTGTTTAGAAATGTTTCCCTATCCATCAGGTAAAATTCACATGGGTCATGTTAGAAATTACACTATAGGGGATGTTATCGCACGATTTAAATATTTACAGGGTTTTAATGTTTTACATCCAATGGGCTGGGATGCTTTTGGCTTGCCAGCTGAAAATGCTGCGAAAGAAAATAATTTACATCCTAAGGATTGGACTGAAAAAAATATATCTCAAATGAAAAGACAGCTTAAGTTGCTAGGTCTATCAATTGACTGGGATCTTGAAATATCAACTTGTGATGAGCGTTATTATAAACATCAACAGCAGTTATTTATTGATTTTTTTAACAAAGGATATGTTTCAAGAAAAGAAAATTATGTAAACTGGGATCCAATTGAACAAACGGTATTAGCCAATGAGCAAGTAATTGATGGGAAGGGCTGGCGTTCTGGCGCTGCTGTTCAAAGAAAAAAACTATCTCAATGGGTTTTTAATATTACAAAATTTGCAGATGAACTTTTAGAGGATCTTGAATTACTAAAAGATTGGCCTGAGAAAGTTAAATTGATGCAAAAAAATTGGATTGGTAAATCTGTAGGTTGTGAAATTAATTTTCAGCTAGTTGGGAAAAAAGAAATAATTAAAATTTTTACTACAAGACCAGATACTATTTTTGGGGCTTCCTTTTTAGCGGTTTCAATAGATCATCCTTTGTGTCAACAATTTGAAAAAGAACCCAAATTTATAGCATTCAGAGAAGAGTGTTTAAAAGTAGGAACCACAGAAGAAGCTTTAGCTGTTGCTGAAAAAAATGGTTACGAATCTGGGTTTTTTGTAAATCATCCTTTTATAAAAAAGAAGCAAATCCCAGTTTTTGTAGCAAACTTTGTCTTGATGGATTATGGGTCAGGAGCTATTTTTGGCTGTCCAGCACACGATCAGAGAGATTTAGATTTTGCCAGGAAATATAATTTAGAAATTATAGAAGTTGTTACTGAAAACCCAAATAAGCTAAAAAAATTTGATAAAATTAATGAAGCTTATACGTCAGATGGGGTCATGATTAATTCAGACTTTTTAAATGGATTGAATATAAGGGATGCAAAAGCAAAAGCTATAGAGGCAATTGAAAATAAAAATATAGGAAAAAAGAAAATTTCATTTAGATTAAAAGATTGGGGTGTTTCCAGGCAAAGGTATTGGGGCTGCCCAATACCAATGATTTATTTAGAAGATGGTAGCGTAGTTCCTGTAGAAAAAGATGAGCTGCCTATAAGATTGCCTGATGATGTAGATTTAAATAAAGGAGGAAATCCACTTGAAAATCACGCCACGTGGAAAAACGCTATTCATAAGAAAACTGGGAAACCAGCTACTAGAGAGACTGACACATTAGACACATTCGTTGATTCTTCCTGGTATTTTATGAGGTTTTGTTCACCCAACAATAAAGAAGGCCCTTTTAATACTGATGAATTAAATTATTGGATGCCGGTTGATCAATATATTGGTGGTGTAGAGCACGCGATTTTACATTTACTTTATTCAAGATTTTTCATGCGTGCCGTCCAAAAGAATGATTCTAATATTAAAACTATAGAGCCATTCAAAGGTCTTTTTACTCAAGGAATGGTTTGTCATGAAACTTATAAAGATACTAATGGTAAATGGTTGAGCCCAGATGAGATAGAAAAAGATTCTAAAGGTAAATTTTTAAAAAGGTTAGACCAAACGGAAGTTACTGTAGGACCTTCCGAGTCAATGTCAAAATCAAAAAAAAATGTGATTGATCCTGAAAGTATGATTAAGTCATATGGTGCTGATTCTATTAGGTGGTTTATTTTGTCTGATAGCCCACCTGAGAAAGATGTTCAGTGGTCTAGCCAAGGTGTGAATGCTGCTTATAAATTTTTACAAAAACTTTATAATTTAACTCATGTAATTATTAATCGTAAAAATACTACGTATGATAAAAGTAAAGATTTTGAAATCAAATTTAATAATTATATTTTAAAAATAACTGACTTAATTAATAATTTTCAATTGAATGTTGTGATTGCAAACGTTTATGGTATTTATAATTTATTTTCTTCCGCACTAAATGAAGAGATAACTAATGAGTGTTTAAAAAAAAATCTTGTGAAGTTAATGAAAGTGCTTATTCCCTTTGTACCCCACCTTTCACATGAATGTTTAGAACAATTGGGTGAAAAGGATATTAACGTTTGGCCTGAGACTGAAACCAAATTAGGCTTAGACGAAAAAATAAAAATAGCTGTACAAATCAACGGAAAAACAAAAGAAGTTATAGAGATTAAAAAGAACTTAGATGAAAAAAATGTAATAAATGAAACTAAAAAATTAAAAAAAATTAATGATCAATTATCCAAAAGCAAAATACAAAAGATAATATTCGTAAAAAATAGAAT
>MDTF01013040.1_pt1 | contig 10322 bp, 6 predicted proteins | sample 811191 | NCBI WGS metagenome assembly MDTF01 (sample SAMN05326649, study PRJNA326480) | marine metagenome | isolation source: seawater | place: Southern Ocean | collected 2011
AAATACTGGGCAGAAGATATTATTGGCCTACCATGCCAAGTCGAAGTAGCAAGTGAATTTAGATACCGTAATCCTGTTATTCGAAACAATACCTTATTTGTGACTATCAGCCAATCTGGTGAAACCGCCGATAGTTTAGCAGCCTTACAGCAAATAAAATCATTTAGAAGAACTGGAAAGGCCTCTGGGGATCTAAGTCAAACTGGCAAGTCTGAGGCTAAATTCCTCCCTCAGTATGGTTGCACAAATATCGCAACCTTGACCATCTGCAATGTAGCAGAAAGTAGTTTAACTAGAGAATCAGACCTATGTTACCTAACTTACGCTGGCCCCGAAATTGGTGTGGCATCAACGAAAGCATTTACCACGCAATTAGTTGCTTTAGCTCTACTTATAACCAGTATAGGCAAAGTTAAAAAAACGCTTAATTCTGAGCGAGAGGCTTTGATCGTTAGTGGTTTACAAAAATTACCGAACCTTATAGCTAATGCTCTTGCTCAAGAACATGAAATAGAAAGCTTGGCCGAGTTATTTGCAGATAAACAGCATGCTCTTTTCTTAGGACGAGGAACAATGTACCCCATTGCAATGGAAGGAGCGCTGAAATTAAAAGAAATTAGTTATATTCATGCGGAAGCTTATCCTGCAGGGGAATTAAAGCATGGGCCATTAGCATTGATAGATGAAAATATGCCTGTAGTTGCAATTGCCCCGTTAGATGACTTATTAGAAAAATTAAAATCAAATTTACATGAAGTCAAAGCTCGCGGTGGTCAAATGATAGTTTTTGAAGATGAGCAATCAGATATTAGTTCAGAGCCAGGGTTCAAAGTCATCAAGGCAACTATTAATGTTGGACGAATAACAGCACCGATAACATATAACATATTGTTGCAATTACTAAGCTATCATGTTGCGTTGATTAAAGGGACCGATGTGGACCAGCCTAGGAATCTAGCAAAATCTGTTACTGTCGAGTAGTTAACGGGTGAAATAATTTCATCAAAATACAATCATTCAATAATACCTTTTATTTACATGGATATTTAATTTGAACAATAGAATTATGGAAAATTTTATATGGAATTAATTCCCGTTATTTTGTCTGGTGGTGTCGGAAGCCGTCTGTGGCCTGTATCTAGGGAGTGGCACCCTAAACCGTTTATGATAATGGAGGATGGCGAAAGTCTTTTACAAAAAACATTTTCTAGAACGGCGACTCTTCCTAATGTTAAAGAAGTTGTGACGGTAACAAATTACAATCTTTTTTTTAAAACTCAAGACGATTATTTACCTGTTAACACGAGTGAAATATTAACTTCCTTCATATTGGAACCAGAAGGGCGTAATACTGCACCAGCGATCGCGATGGCTGCTCTCCAGATATCAAAAAAATATAGTAATGATGCTGTTATGTTGGTGCTGTCAGCAGATCATTTAATTCAAGATAAAGACTCCTTTCAAAATGCCACCTCGAAAGCAATTATGTTAGCTGATCAAGGTTATTTAGTGACATTTGGGATCAAGCCTAAATATCCGGAAACTGGCTATGGATATATTGAATCAGATACAAATAATGCTACTTTTAGTGCTGATAAAAGCTGTCACCTAGTAAAGAGGTTTGTAGAGAAACCAAATATTGAAAAAGCAAAAGAGTATTGCACTACGGGTAATTATTTTTGGAATTCAGGCATGTTTTGTTTTAAAGCCAGTACAGTTTTGGCTGAGTTTGAGCAGCATGCACCTGAGATCCTAAGAATTGCTGAGTCAAGTTTGGACGCCTGTGATATGGAGGGTGATTTTCAGAATGCAACTCTATTAGATATCGATACTTTTAGTAAAATGCCCGATATTTCAATTGACTATGCGGTAATGGAAAAGTCTAATAATGTTGCTGTGGTTACCTGTGATATAGGTTGGAGTGATATTGGCTCTTGGACTGCTATTAGTGAACTTAAGGAAGCAGATGAAAATGGTAATAGATTTGAGGATGATTCATTATTGATAGATGTCACTAATAGCTACATTCACAAGTCAAATCGTACAATTGGTCTGCTTGGGGTCGATAATTTAATTGTTGTAGATACACCAGATGCTCTACTTATTGCCAATAAAGATCGTAGCCAAGATGTAAAAAAGATTGTAAATAAACTTAAAAGTAATGGTAATAAAAATCATAAATCTCATATAGAAGTACACCGACCATGGGGTATTTACACGGTACTTGAAAATTCAACAAATCATAAGATCAAACGAATTGAAGTTAAGCCTGGCGGAAGTATTTCATTACAGTTGCATCATCATCGAAACGAGCATTGGATCGTTGTCAGTGGAGTAGCAGAAGTTATTAATAACGGAGAGTCTTATTTGTTGAATCAGAATGAATCAACTTATATTCTAGCTGGGCATAAGCACCGATTATCAAATCCTGGAGTGGTTATGTTGATTATGATTGAAGTTCAAACTGGTGATTATTTAGGTGAGGATGATATTGTGCGTTTTGACGATAAGTATGGGCGGCAATAATAGTGCCCTTGACGTGTTTTAAAGCCTATGATATTCGAGGACGATTAGGTACAGAACTTAATGAAGATATCGCTTACCGAATTGGTCGTGCATATGCTCAGTTTCTTAATGCTAAACGAGTTGTCATTGGTGGTGATATACGCCTTTCTTCCGAACCACTCAAACAAGCATTAGCTAGAGGCCTCTTGGATTCTGGTACAGACGTACTAGATCTGGGTATGACTGGCACAGAAGAAATTTACTTTGCCAGTTTTCATCTCGATGTTGATGGCGGTATTGAAGTGACGGCGAGTCATAATCCAATTGATTTTAATGGTATGAAGTTAGTGGGACGAGGTGCAAGGCCTATTAGCGGCGATACGGGTTTGAATGAAATTCAACATCTCGCTGAAGAAAATAACTTTTCTACACCCACAAACATAGGAAGGCTTGAGAAATACTCAACACAAAAGAATTACATCAGTCACATACTCAGTTATGTAGACCTGACAAATATTAAACCATTAAAGTTGGTGGTAAATGCTGGTAATGGTGCAGCCGGACACGTAATTGATGCAATTGAAGAAAAATTACAACAAGCTCAGGTACCAGTAGAATTTGTAAAAATCCATCATACTCCAGATGGAACATTTCCTAACGGGATCCCTAATCCCCTGTTACCTGAAAATCGTGGGGTAACATCACAAGCAGTTCGTAAATACAAGGCTGATTTTGGAATTGCATGGGATGGCGATTTTGATCGATGTTTTTTATTTGATGAAAATGGTGAGTTTATCGAGGGGTATTACATAGTTGGTTTACTTGCTGAAGCTTTCCTTGCAAAAAAACCGGGTGAAAAAATAATTCATGATCCTAGACTAACATGGAATACTATCGAGATAGTGAGCATGGCGGGTGGTATACCTATCCAAAGTAAAACAGGCCATGCTTTTATAAAAGAACGGATGCGGAGTGAAAATGCTATTTATGGAGGTGAAATGAGTGCCCACCATTATTTTCGTGATTTTGCTTATTGTGATAGCGGTATGCTCCCTTGGCTCTTAATCACAGAGTTATTAAGTATCAAAGGAAAAAAACTATCTGAGCTTTTAGGCGACCGTATTAGAGCTTATCCATGTAGTGGTGAAATTAATATAACATTAGAAAATGGTGCTGCCACATTGATTAAGATAAAAGAGTATTTTTCCGAATTAAATCCTGTTGTTGACTACACTGACGGGATTAGTCTAGATTTTGGGTCATGGCGAACAAACCTAAGAATTTCCAATACGGAGCCTTTATTACGCCTAAATATTGAGACCAAGGCAGACCCTGAACTGTTGCGCGAAAAAGTATTAGAAATATCCTCAATACTAAAATCGTAGAGGAAAAATATCAGGATCTATTCTTAAAATAATTATTTATCCTAGGCAAGTTTTCTCACTTAACGGATTCAAGTTAAACTTGAATAATAATGATTGGTCCCCATCTATGTTGAAGCAGTAATGTATTGACGTGTATAATTGAGTGTTTAAGTTACGTAACAAGTGAAGGGTAAATTATCGTGGAAAAAGAAATTAAATCAGATCTGCAGAAAGCTTTAGGCTTATGTCGTAAATCATTTCTAACTGCTGGTTTTTTTAGCTTGTTCATTAACTTCTTGATGCTTGTTCCTGCACTATATATGTTGCAATTGTATGACCGAGTGATTACGAGTGGTAGTCAATCAACTTTACTTATGTTGACATTAATAATGGTTCTACTTCTCATAACGATGGGATTACTAGAGTGGGTTCGTGGGCAAATTTTAATTCGTGTCGGAGCTAGATTGGAATTGTTACTCAATGACCGGTTATTTAGCTTAACATTTAAACATGCGCTGTTTACTGGTGGAAAATTGGGTTCTCAACCATTAAACGATTTGACAGGTTTGCGTACTTTTTTGACAAATAATGGCTTGTTTGCTTTTTTTGATGCTCCATGGTTGCCCATTTATATTGCTGTGATGTTCATGTTTCATGAGTGGTTTGGTTGGATGGCGGTTGGAACTGCTATTATTTTAGCGGGCCTTGCAATAATCACTGAAAAGTTAACGAGTAAAAACATGGGTGAAGCTAATACCCTTTCCCAAGCTGGAAAAGGATTAGTAAATAAAAACCTTAGAAATGCTGAAGTGGTTGAATCTATGGGAATGTTGGATGGGATTCGAAGTGGCTGGCAAAAAACTACAAATAAAGTGCTTCAGTTGCAAGCTAAAGCGAGTGCACAATATGGCATGGTTACGTCCATTTCTAAAACAATTAGGTTAATGTCTCAATCCTTGGTTCTTGGTGTAGGTGCTTACTTAGTACTTATGCAAGAAATTTCACCAGGGCTAATGATCGCAGGTTCTATTTTATTAGGGCGAGCTTTAGCACCAATAGATCTGATGATTAGTACATGGAAAGGCTTTGTTGCTGCTAGAGGGATGTACTCACGTTTAAATGATATATTATTAAAAATACCTGCAGAAGAAAAAAAGATGGCTTTACCTGCACCTGAGGGGCAAATCTCTATCCAGGATATAATGGTTGCAGCTCCAGGAAATCAATTGCCTATTATAAGTGGTATTAATTTTTCTTTAGAGGCTGGCGACTCACTAGGTATCATAGGCCCAAGTGCTGCAGGGAAATCTGTATTGGCACGCGCCATACTTGGAATATGGCCGACTATGAATGGGAAAGTTCGTCTAGATGGTGTCGATATTTTTTCTTGGGATCGGAAGGAGTTAGGTCCTCACATTGGTTATTTACCCCAAGACATTGAATTATTTCAAGGCACAGTAGCTGAGAATATATCCCGTTTTAATGAGGTGAATTCAGCTAAGGTTATTGCTGCAGCAAAATTGGCAGATGTACATGAAATGATTTTAAAACTACCTAAAGGTTATGATACCGTCATCGATGCTATAGGTGGAGTTTTATCAGGGGGGCAGAGGCAGCGAGTAGGTCTAGCTAGAGCAGTTTATGATAATCCTAAGCTAGTATTACTTGATGAACCAAACTCAAATTTGGATGAGCTGGGTGAATTGGCATTACAAAATGCTCTCGATGCTTTAAAAGAACAAAAGACTACGGTTATCGTAATTACACATCGAACTGGAATCTTGAGTGAATTAGATAAGATGTTACTAATACGTGATGGTCAGATGGTTGCCTTTGGCCCTCGAGACGAGATAATTAAGGCATCTAAACAACAAACTTCTCTTCCCAAAAAAGCAGGGATTCCTCAAACTGTCGTACCAGTCCTTTAAGGTTTAAAAAATTATATGTCTCAGATAGAAAATGTTTGGAAAAAAATAAAAGGAGCCGACCGCTTTAAAGAATTTCAGCTCGCTATTTTACAGAAGCTCGCGGACTGGCGAGAACAACGCACAATTAGCCTAGAACTTGAAGAAAACGAAGAACTTCAGGACGTTGAAAAAATTGCGAACGATAAAGCGTTTCATGGAATAGGGCACGCTATTTTATTATTTACTTTTGGCTTTTTAGGGACCTGGTCTTATTTTGCACCACTTGAGAGTGCTGCAATAGCACCTGGGACTATTACAGTTAAATATAGCAACAAAACAGTTCAACATCTTGAAGGGGGAATGATAAAACGATTACTTGTCCAAGAAGGTATGAAAGTTGAGGCTGGAGATATCTTAATTGAATTAGATAATACTAAGATAATGGCTGAAGCTGCAAAATTGAATAGCCAGTATTTAGGGTTGAATGCTCAGAGAGAAGGTAATTTGCAACAAGAGAGATCTCTCGCTGAGGAGATTGATGAGATAAAAGAATTATTGGTCGAAGGTTTTGCCAACAAACAAAGTTTAAGAGAGCGTCAAAGGCAGTACACCACTGTTCAGGGAAAAACTGCTGACTATGAGTCTAGGATTAGATCAGTCAGAGAGGCATTGGGAGTGGCTGAAGAGCAGCTTGAGCGGACCTTGGTCAGAGCCCCTGTAAAAGGAACAATTATAGGTCTTGTGATGCATACCGAGGGAGGTGTTATCAGGGCAGGAGAGCCTATTTTAAATATTGTTCCGGATGGTCAAGCGTTAACTATTAGTGCAAAAGTAGCGACTAGAGATATAGATCGTGTGACTGTTGGGTTGAATGCTGAAATTCGACTCAGTGCTTTTAATCAAAATACAACACCGAAGTTACTTGGAAGAGTTACTAACTTATCACCGGATCAAATAATTAATAAGGAATCAGGTCTTCCTTACTATGAGGCTCAACTAGAGTTGCTTCCTGATAGTATCGAAAAGCTAGTAGGAATGGAGTTGCTACCTGGAATGCCTGCAGAAGTTATAATATCTACTGGTGAACGAACATTAATGCAATACCTTTCTAAACCAGTTACAGACGCATTTGCTCGTTCGTTTTTAGAGGATTAATAGCATGCTAAACAGCCTAAAGCATTACTTTTTCTCCATTACCATATTGATGACAAGTGTAGTTTCAGCACAAAATATAGAAGATATTTATCAGCAAGTTTTGCGATCAGCTCCAACATTACTGATTGAATCATTAAGTGTTGATATAGGTGAGGCGAGAGAGCGACAAGCTTTTGGAGCTTTATTACCCCAAGTTGCAATCAATGGTAACTGGACTGAGAACGAGAGACTGCCTGAAGGTTCTTCTAAAGAAAGTTATACAGGAGAACGTTATACCCTCTCTGTCAGCCAACCATTAATTGATATGCCGAAATATTATGCATGGAAAATGTCGAAAGACGTTGCGGGACAATTTGAATTTAATGCAAAAGAGAATGCCTCACTTATCAAGCTCAATATGATAGAACGTTATTTTCATCTATTAGATACTACAGATACCCTAGTTTTTAGCCGTGAAGATAGAACAGCAACAGAAAAAAAATTAGAACACATTAGAGCACTATATAAAATGCAGCGGGTTAAAGTAACAGATCTTTTCGAGTTGGAAGCTCGGTTGGACATGTTAGTGTCATTAGAAATTGATGCGAAGCAAGCAAGAGATGTTGCCAGAGGCGGGTTGAGTGAGCTTACAAATAGTCCGATTGAATATATTTCACCATTAAATAAGACGGTTGATTTTATCGAGCGAGTTGAAGATATTGATGAATGGGCTGCCTTGTCGGTAACAAATAATTATAAATTAATGGCGCTTCAAAAAGCTATTGATGCTTCACAGAGGAATGTAGATATAATGACAGCAGGCCATTATCCAACATTGGGTCTTCAGCTGAGCAAACAAAAAAGTAATATTGGATTTGATAGTACATTCAATCGACCATCAGTGACAGAGGTTGCCACATTAAATCTTTCGATACCTATATTCGATGGTGGAATAACGAGTGCCCGGACATACGAGGCAAGGCGTCAGCTAGAAATAGCTCAATTACAATACGAACATGAAAAAAGAATAGTAATTAGAGAGTTAAAAGATATGTTTTTAGGGGTAAATGGCATGATTAGTAGAATTGAAGCAGCTAATCAAGCAGTCAAGTCAGCAGGAAAATCAAATCAAGCAATGAAACGAAGTTTTGAACTAGGAATAGCAACAGTGACAGAAGTATTGGACGAACAGCATTTGTTTTCTGAAGCTAAGCGACAACATCAGAAAGCTTTACATGATTACATCACAGTTAAAGCGCGCTTGTTTCATTTTTCTGGTAAATTGAATGAAAACTTCGTATACAAAATAAATAAGTGGTTAATGTAACTTTTGAAAATTAATGTCTTACATGTTTATAAAACATGTTTTCCTTATTCTCAAGGGGGGATAGAAGAAGTCATAGAACAACTTTGTCGAGCAACGACAAAACTGGGCATTCGTAATAAAATAGTATGCATTAGTAAATATTGTAAAAAGAAAGAAACAGTTGAAACGCCGGGTGCAACAATTTATTGCTATCCAATGTCTTTTGAAATTGCTTCGTGCGGATTTTCATGGAGTTTGTGGAGAGAGTTTAAAGACTTATCTCAATGGGCCGATGTCATTCACTATCAGTTTCCATGGCCTTTTGCAGATTTTATAGCTTTAACTCGCCAGCCTAACTCTAAACCATATATCGTTAGTTATCAGTCTGATATTATCAGACAGAATGGACTAAACAAGCTTTACCAACCACTAATGAAAAAGTTTTTAGCTAAAGCTGCTTCGATAGTTGCTACATCACAAAAATATATAGTAAGCAGCCCCGTCCTAAGCAATTTAAAGCAGCCGGTGACGTTGATCCCTAATGGGATTGAGAGCGAATTGAATCCAGCCTCTTATCAAAAAGAAAAAAAACGGTATGAAGATCTTTATGGTCGAAACTTCTTTTTATTTTTGGGGGTTTTTCGATATTACAAAGGGTTGAATTATTTATTAGAAGCAGCTAAACAAACAGGTTTAGATGTTGTTATTGCTGGGGATGGTGCTGAAGCAGAAGTATTACATCAGTTTGTAAAAGAACATGGTTTAACTAATGTTCATTTCTTGGGCCATGTAACTAAGCAACAAAAATACGCTTTGATAGATATATCAACAGCCTTAATTCTACCATCTTCAGAGCGTTCTGAAGCTTATGGTATGGTACTTTTAGAGGCTTCAAGACAGAGTACACCGATGATATCAACAGAATTAGAGTCTGGGACAAGCTATATCAATGCTCATAATGAGACAGGATTAGTCGTATCACCAAAAAATTCAACAGAATTAGCAGAGGCAATGCGATACATGGCAGAAAATGCTCATACGGTTAAATTAATGTCTGCATCTGCTAAAAACAGGTTTGACAACAATTTTACTGGAGAGATAATGGGTAGGTGCTATGCAGACCTTTATAATTCAGTACTGTAGGAATAGAGCTGTAATATGAAGGTCGGGCTTGGTACAACTGTACTTATGAAAGGGAAGTCATCTGGACATATGGATGGAATAGCTATTTATACGAAACATCTACTCGAACATCTCCCCGCTGCTGGAATTGAAGTTACACGTTTTGGGTTTATTAAAAAGCAATTAGATACAAATATAATATCCCTAGGTAGCTTTGCACCTCAAACTGTAATGAGTACATTAACTGGCTCTTCGTTTTATTCTTCCAGGAAAGTCTTAAAAAAAATAAGGTTATTCCATGCAACAGACCACCTAATACCTAAATTTTCTAAAATTCCCGTTATTGCAACAATCATGGATCCAATTCCTTTAGCTCACCCCGAATGGGTCAAGGGTAAATATCGGGGGATAAAGAATGTACTCTATAAGAAAATGGGCCAATGGGCAGATCATGTAATTACGATATCTGAGTTTTCTGCTCAAGAAATAGAGGAACATTTCTCTATTCCCCGAGAAAAAATTTCGGTTATTCCGTTAGGAGTGGATGAGCAATGTTTTAATCGTGTTTCCAAACAAAAAAAAGACGAAGTTCTTGATCGTTATAATTTGCCTTCAGAATATTTTGTTTTTATTGGGACATTGCAACCACGAAAGAATGTAACTCGATTATTAGATGCATTCCTGCATTTACCTGATGAGATCCAACGTAGACACCCTTTAGTGATTATTGGAGGGATTGGTTGGGATTGTGAAGATCTTGTTGGGCGATTGAATAAATTAAAAAGAAGTAAGCTGGTATTTTGGCTGGACTATGTATCATTTACAGATAAATATGCATTACTTCAAGCAAGCTTGGCAATGGTTTTCCCTTCACTATACGAAGGGTTTGGTTTACCAGTGTTAGAAGCTTTTGCATCAGATATTCCTGTCATTACATCAAATGTCACTTCATTGCCTGAAGTAGCTGCCGATGCTGCTATTTTA
>MDTF01007942.1_pt1 | contig 10321 bp, 7 predicted proteins | sample 811191 | NCBI WGS metagenome assembly MDTF01 (sample SAMN05326649, study PRJNA326480) | marine metagenome | isolation source: seawater | place: Southern Ocean | collected 2011
GAATTTCTCTCTATTGTAAATATTTGTTATGTGTAATTCAATAATTGGTATTTTTAATATCATTAATGCATCTCTTATAGCCACTGATGTGTGTGTGTAACCTGCTGCATTAATAATTAGTCCATCAAATTTTTTTCTTGATTCTTGAATATAATCAATAATTTTACCTTCAATATTTGATTGTTTAAAAGTAATTATAATGTTGTTTTTTTTAGCAAATTTTTTGCATTCCATTTCAATTTGCTTGAGAGTAACATTTCCATATTTATCTTTCTCTCTCTCCCCTAAAAGATTAAGATTTGGACCGTTAATAATAATAATTTTGTGCTTCATTTTTTTGAATGTAAGTATAATAAATATCTTAATTATGGCAAAAATACAATTAAATGGACGTAAACTAAAATTAAATAAAAGATATTCAATATTTACATTATTAAAAAAATATAAAATTGATGGCAAAAAAATCGCTGTTGAATTAAATGGTAAAATTGTTAGTCGTATAGGATATAAATTAGTCTATTTAAAAAATAAAGATAAAGTTGAAATAGTTCATTTTATTGGAGGAGGGTAATATTCATGAAAAAAGATATATTTAAAGTTGGGAACCAAGTTTTAAAATCAAGATTAATAGTTGGAACAGGAAAATATAAAAGTTTTGAAGAAACTGCAGCTGCTATAAAAGCTTCAGGAGCAGATATGGTTACTGTAGCAGTTAGAAGAGTTAACATTTTAGATAAAAAAAAAAAATTACTTACAGATTTTCTTGATCCTAAAAAAATTAAATATCTACCTAATACAGCAGGATGTTTTACCTCAGAAGAAGCATTAAGAACATTAAGACTTGCAAGAGAAGTAGGTGGCTGGAAAATGATTAAACTCGAAGTTTTAGGAGATAAAAAAACCTTGTATCCAGACATGATTGAAACTTTAAAAGCTACCAAAGTTTTAGTTAAAGAAGGTTTTAAAGTTTTAGTTTATTGTTCAGATGATCCTTTGCTAGCAAGAGAGTTAGAATACCTAGGAGCATCTGCAATAATGCCACTAGCCTCACCAATAGGATCTGGTCTTGGAATTCAAAATAAAATTAACCTATCTATTATAATTAGAAATTCTAAAGTTCCGATAATAGTGGATGCCGGCATTGGAACAGCTTCAGACTCCACAATAGCAATGGAAATGGGTTGTGATGCAGTTCTTGTCAATAGCGCTATAGCCAAAGCAAAAAATCCAATTTTAATGGCTGAGTCTTTTAAAAATTCAATTGTTTCTGGAAGACAAGCTTTTTTAGCAGGTAGAATGAAAAAATTACTTTATGCGGATCCAAGCAGTCCCACTAAAGGCTTAATCTAAGCTGCTTTCTTTTTTCTTCTTACCCATAAAGTTCTAGGTATTTTTTTTTTACTTTTTTTAAGATCTGTTTTTTTTGTTTTTTCAGAAGCAAGCTTAATATTTATTTTTTTTTCTTTTGTTACTTTCTTTTTTTTATCATCATTCTTTTTTTCAATAATTTGAACTGAATGTATATTTTCTATCTTATTTATAATTTTTTTAGTTTTATCCAATAACTTTATGCTGTATTCTGGTATGATAAACTGTGGATCTGCCGTAAATTTAATGTCAATTTTAAATTTATCTTTAAAATATTTAATTTCTTTTTTTAAAACATCGTCAATATAAAGCTTAATTTTTTCAGGAACATGAACATTTACACTTTTTACTTTATCTGTGAAGGCGTGCATTTCTGATTTTTTTACTATCTTCAAAGCAAAAGATTCTAAAGATAAATTAGTTTCCCATTTTATTGAGCCTTCACGCAATCTTTGCCTCGTCATCTCTAGCAAACCAAAAGTACTTATTTTTCCAACTTGAATTCTTGCCCTATCTTTTCTAATTGATTCTCTCATTTTTTTTTCCACTTGCTTTCTATTAAAAAAATTCATCATATCAATGAAATCTATGACAATTAACCCTGACAAGTCTCTAATTTTTAACTGTTTTGCTATTTCTTCTGCAGCTTCTACATTTGTATTCAAAGCAGTTTTTTCAATATTAGATGCTTTAATAGATTGGCCTGAATTTATATCTATAGCTACCAAAGCTTCCGTAGGATTTATTACTAAGTAACCCCCTGATTTTAATTTTACCACTGGATCAAAAATATTATTTAACTCTTTCTCAATACCTACTGAATGAAATAACGGAATTTTTCCTTTGTGCTTTTTTAAAAATTTTAAACTTTTAGGAATTAATTCCTTTATGAAAGACTTCGCTTTTTGATAACCTTCGCTTCCGTCAACATAAATATTTGTAGTATCGTTGTCATATATATCTCTTAAGGCTCTTTTTATTATATCTCCTTCTTCGTAAATTAATGAAGGAGCATCAGAATCTAAAGCTTTACTTTTAATCAGATCCCAAGTTTTAATTGTATTTTGAAAGTCCTTTTCTATTTCATTCTTTGTTTTATTTGCGCCAGCGGTTCTTACAATCACACCCATACTTTTTGGAATCTCTATTTCATTTAAAATATTTCTTATTTTTGTTCTATCCGTAGATAAAAATATTTTTCTCGATATCCCGCCACCTTTAGCTGTGTTAGGCATTAGAACCATATACTTACCTGCCAATGATATAAAGGTAGTAAGTGCAGCACCTTTATTGCCTCTTTCTTCTTTAATAACTTGAATCAAAATTACTTGCCCAGGCTTTATAACTTCTTGAATTTTATATCTTTTTACACCGTATGAGTTTTTTAGTTTTTCTCTTGCGTTCTCATCTTGTTTTTTTTCTATAGGCTGAATAATATTATCTTCATTAGCTTGACTTTCTTTATCTTTTTTTTCTAAATTTTCATTATTTGTATTTTCATTTTCAGATTTAAATTCGTTGTTTAAATCTTCTACATTCTCATTCTTTAAATCTTCTCTTATTTTTTCCTCTACTTCTTGTAGTTTTTCTTTGTCCTCAGTAGGAATTTGATAGTAGTCTGATTGAATATCATTAAAAGCTAAGAAACCATGCTTTACTCTTCCAAAATTAATAAAAGCAGCCTGTAAAGAAGGTTCTACTCTACTTACCGTACCAAGATAAATGTTATTTTTAAAGTTTAGTTTGTTCTTATCTTCGTATTCGTATTCCTCAACTCCATTGTTTGACTTAAGAACAATTCTAGTTTCGTCAGGATGCGATGCATCAATGTATAAATTTTTTTCCATTTTAAAAGGATTCCTTTAATTATTAAATTTGTTGAATTTTTTTTGAAATTTTTCATAAAAATTACTATACAAAATTTTTAAACTATTTTCATTAATTAAGAATGCTATATCATGCCTTAAGATAGCCAAAATTTAAGCTTTAGTTCGATTTACTGATGTTTAGTCATTTTAATTTTTTAATCAAAGCATTTATTGTAGTGATTTTATCTATATTTTTTATAGCTTTTTCTGCACTATGGTATTTTTCTTCTGGTCTTCCCGATTATAAAAAATTAGAAAGCTACGAACCTCCAGTTTCTAGTAGAGTTTACGCAAACAACGGAACTCTAGTTGCGGAATATGCAATCGAAAAAAGACTATTTATACCTTATGATTCAATACCCACTCAGGTAATAAATGCTTTTTTATCAGCAGAAGATAAAAATTTTTTTAAACATCCCGGAATTGATCCGAGAGGGATAATTAGAGCCCTATTAAATAATTTTAAACACATAGCAAAAAATGAAAGATTAGAAGGCGCATCAACTATTACACAACAGGTGGCTAAAAATTTTCTTTTAACAAATGAGGTTTCTTTAAAAAGAAAAATAAAAGAAGCAATTTTAGCATTTAGAATTGAAAAAGCTTACACAAAAGAAAAAATTTTAGAACTATATTTGAATCAAATCTACCTTGGCGAAGGCACTTATGGAATAGCAGCAGCTAGTCTAGAATACTTTGACAAATCAGTAAAAGAGCTGGATTACGCTGAAGCGGCTTTGTTAGCTGCGCTACCTAAAGCTCCAAGTAAATATAATCCATTTAGATACTACGCAGAAGCAAAATTAAGAAGAAATTTAGTTTTGCAGAACTTAAATGAAAATAACTTTATAAACAAAAGTGATTTTGAAAAATATAAAAAAAAAGAAATAAAATTAAAAAAAAGAAAAATTAAATTACTTAAGGAAGCTAATTATTACACCGAAGAGATTAGAAGAGTCATTAAAAATAACTATGGTTTTGATAAATTATATGCTGAAGGCTTGTCTATAAAATCAGCATTAGACGTAGATTACCAACTTCATGCCTTGAGTGCTTTGAGATCAGGCATAGAGTCCTATGACAAAAGACATGGCTGGAGAGGACCGATATTAAATACAAAACAAATAAAAAATTGGCAGGAAAAGTTAAAAGAAAAAAAAATAGATAGCAGTCTAGGTTGGAAATTTGTTGAAATAATAAATATAGATGAATCAGGATTAACATTTAAAACTGTAAATAAAAAAGAACAAGGAAAAATTAAAATTTCAAATTTAAAATGGGCAATTAATAAAACAATTCACGATTCATTCGAAATTAATGATATTATTTTTGTAAATAAAAATTTAAAAAAAGAGTGGGAACTAAAACAATATCCAAAAGTAAATGGAGCTATTGTTGCAATCGATCCATACAGTGGAAAAGTAAAAGCCTTAGTTGGAGGCTTTAGCTTTGAATCAAGCGAATTCAATAGAGCCACTCAAGCAAAAAGACAACCCGGTTCCGCTTTTAAGCCTTTTGTTTACGCTGCAGCTTTAGAAAATAATTTTTCTCCTAATTCTATAGTCTTAGATGCCCCATTTATTGCAGAACAGGGTGTTGGATTAAAAAATTGGAAACCTGAGAATTATGGAAAGGAATTTTATGGACCTTCAACATTAAGAAAAGGAATTGAATACTCAAGAAATTTAATGACAGTTAGAATTGCTCAAGAGATAGGTTTAAAAAAAATTTTGAATTTATCTCAAGGGTTAAATATTTATAATGATATACCTGAGTTATTGTCTGTTTCCTTAGGTTCTGCAGAAACAACATTGCTCCAAATTACAAATGCCTACGGGACATTTGTTAATGGAGGAAAAAAAATTAATCCTATTTTGATTGAAAGAATTCAAGATAGAAGAGGAAAAACTATTTTTAATTCAGACAACAGGGAATGTTTTGGATGTGACAGATATTTAGAATCTAAAACTGTAATACCAACTATTAAGGATAATTTTCAACAAATTATAAGCAAAGAAACATCTTATCAAGTATTATCAATGTTAGAGGGCGCAATTCAAAGAGGAACAGGTAAAAGGCTTAAAGATATAAAAGTTCCGTTAGCAGGAAAAACGGGTACAACAAATGACAATTATGATGCTTGGTTTATAGGCTCCACATCCAATCTGGTAATAGGAGTTTATATTGGGTTCGATAGTCCAAAAACACTTGGTAGATATGAAACTGGTGCCAAAGCAGCTTTACCTGTTTTCAAAAATTTTATTAAAGAAGCTCTATATAAAGATGACTTTAAACCTTTTTTAATACCCGAAGAAATATTTTTTGCAGCAGTAAACTACAATACTGGAAAAAAAGAAAATTTTAGTAGCCCCAATTCGATAGTTGAAGCATTTAAACTAAGTGATATCAACAGAATGAAAAATAATAATTTAGATAAAAACACTAATTATGATAGTTTAGTAAAGTTTAGACAATTTTATTAATGGAAATATTAGACACCAAGATAAACAAAGCTGAAAAAGCATTAGAAAATATCAGGGGGTATCTTTGAGGTTAACCAGATACAATCTAAATTAGAAAATCTAAACTCTATAATCGCAGGCGAAGATTTTTGGAAAGATAACAATAAAGTCAAAAAAATTGTCAAAGAAAAAAAACATTTTGATTCAATGCTTGAGATGTTTAATAATTTAGTAAAAGACCTAGAAAATCTTAGTGACATTTATAGCTTGGCTACTGAAGAATCTAATAATGAAATTATTAGAGATTGCTTAACACAAGCCGAAGAAATAAATAAAAAAATAAAAAAAGCTGAGACTGCTTGTTTTCTGTCTGGAGAAAACGATTCTCTAGATATCTACTTGGAAATACACGCTGGTGCAGGAGGCACAGAAAGTCAAGATTGGGCAGAAATGTTGAGAAAAATGTATTTAAAATGGTTTGACAAAAAATCATTCAATTGTGAAATTATAAGTGAACATAAAGGAGATGAAGCAGGTATCAAGTCGACAACACTCAAGGTAACAGGTGAATATTTGTATGGGTTAATGAAAAATGAATCTGGCGTCCATAGACTGGTCAGAATATCTCCGTTTGATAGCGGAGCAAGAAGACACACAAGTTTTGCAAGTGTGTGGATTTATCCATCAATTGATGAAGAAATTGACATTAAAATTGATGAAAAAGATTTAAGAATTGACACATACAGGTCAAGTGGAGCCGGCGGACAACATGTTAATGTTACAGATAGCGCTGTGAGAATCACCCACCTTCCAACAAAAATTGTAGTCCAGTGTCAAAATCAAAGATCACAACATAAGAACAAAGAAACTTGCTACAAAATGTTGAAAGCAAGATTGTACGAACACGAAACACAAAAAAGAGAAGAACAAGAACAAAAAAATATTAGCTCTAAAACAGATATTGGGTGGGGGCATCAGATACGCTCGTATGTTTTACATCCCTACAGATTAGTAAAAGATTTAAGGTCTAAAATTGAAAGTACAAACCCGGATGATGTACTAAACGGTAATTTAGATCAGTTTATTGAAGGTAATTTATTTAAATCGTAATGAAAAAATTTATATATTCAATTTTTTTAATATTTATATTTCTGTTAGTTTTAGGGATTTTTTATCTGTCAAGTATTGGACTAGAAACTTCAAGATTTAATAATTTAATTATCAAGGAGGTTAGAGATAAAGATCCCAATATACAATTAGAACTAAAAAAAATTAAAATTAAATTAGATTTAAAAAAAATTGAACTATACATATCAACAAATAATCCTAAAATTATATTTCAAAACACAAACATTCCAATAACCAACATTAAAATTTATTCAAAAATAAATAAAATTTTTAATTCAAAGATTGAAATAAGCCAAATAATTTTTGCAGTTGAAAAATTTAAAACTTTAGACATACAAAAAGCTGCAATACGTATTAAACCTTCAAATTTAAAAAATTATTTACTAAACAATTTAGAAGGAGGAGAGATAGAAAAAGCTTTATTTGACTTAAATATAGATAAAAATTTTAATCTTACTAGTTACAAAGTTAAAGGCTCAATTAAAAAAATTAATTTAAAAGTAAAAAAAAGTTTTGCAGTAAAAGATATGAGTTTTAATTTTATAGCAGATAGAGACCTGACTTTAATTAATTCTTTGAATGCTAAATACAAAGATATTTTAGTTGAAAATGGATCAATTGATTTAACAAGGAAAAAAAATATAGAAATTAAAGGTAAATTTAATTCTCAGTTCAATTTAAATGAAAGTCAATTAAAACAATTCCTCAGAAAAGAAAATTTTTTTTTAAAAAATAAAATTGAAACTGAAGGTTCAGTGCTCCACGAATTTAACTTAATAATAAATAATAATTTTAAAATTATTGATTATAACTTTAAATCTAGTGGAAAAATTTTAAAATCTAAAATAATTTTAAAAAATATTTTCAAAAATAAGTTGATAGACAAACCGATAAAAAAAATTTTATTCGAAGAAATTAAATTAAAAATAAATTTTAATAAAAGTAATAAAAACCTACTAATGCTTGATGGTTTTTATAGTACAGATGGATCAAATTATAAAAAATTTAAAATAAAAAATAATTTAAAAAAAAATAATCAAAATTATTTGATCGACTTAAATTTAAGTGAAAATTTTTTCTTTGACATAATTAATTTTAGAATAGATGCTAAAAAAACAACAAATATTAAGAGTGAAATTGGAATAAAAAATAATAAATTTATTTTTAAATCTTTGGATCTTACTGAAGGAAAAAACTTTTTATCCATAAAAGGACTAGTATTAAGTAGAAAAAATGAAATCAAAAAAATTGATAGTATTGAATTAATAACGTTTAATAAAAATAAGGAGAACAACAATTTTAAAATTGATTTTAAAAAAAAAATAATTATTTCAGGCAAAAAATATGATTCTACAAATTTATTAAAGATACTATCCAAAAACAACAATTCAAAATTATTGAAAAATTTCAATAACGAAGTAGAAGTCCAATTAAAGGATGTAATAACTAAATCTCAAATTCCCTTAAAGAATTTTAATTTATTAGGTAAAATTGAGAAAGGAAAATTTACTAAAATTTCAGCTAAAAGTGAATTTTCAAAAGATAAATATTTCGATGTTTCATTAACAAAAGATTCAAACAATAAAAAAATATTAGAAGTTTACTCTGATCTTCCACAAGCTTTGCTTGCAGATTATAAATTTTTTGAGGGCATTAAAGGAGGCAAACTTTTATACAGTTCTTTAATTTCAGAATCAGGCTCTAACTCAAAACTTGTAATTGAAAATTTTAAAGTTAAAAAAGCGCCTGCTTTTGCAACTTTACTAACTTTAGCCGATCTTAGCGGCATTGCAGATCTTTTGTTAGGACAGGGCATGAGTTTTGATATTCTAGAAATTAACTTCAAAGATGATGATAATGTAACGGTAGTCGAAGAGATTTTAGCTTTAGGCTCAAGTGTTTCTTTGCACATGGACGGATATATAGAAAAAAAAACAGGTTTACTGAGCTTAAGCGGAACAATGGTTCCGGCTAAAACATTAAACAGGTTAGTTTCAAAAATTCCTGTTGTAGGAAATATTTTAGTTGGAAATAAGGTAGGTGAAGGAGTTTTTGGCGTTAGCTTTAAGATGAAAGGTATGCCTGGAAAAATCAAAACTACTGTTAATCCTGTTAAAACTATTACTCCAAGATTTATAACAAGAGCTTTAGAAAAAATTAAAAAAAACTAAATTTTTTTTAATTTTACTACAAAATGTTTTTTTTTACCGTGTGAAATTTTAACATAACCGGTTTTATCAAAATCTCTGATTTCAATGATTCTTTTTTCATTTTCTATAAGGACATCATTAATCTTAATTCCTTTTTCGTTTATCGCTCTTCTTATTTCACTTTTTGAATTCATAATATCGCTGAAATGTAGGAATTCAATTATGTTTATTCCATTTTTTAATTGAGATTTTTCAATTAAAGTTTCTGGCAAATTATTTCCTATCCCCTTACCATCAAATGTTTCTTTAGCTGTTTTTTCAGAATCATTTGCTTTATCTTGACCGTGTAGAATTTTAGTTGTCTCGTTTGCTAATAAAATTTTTAAATTATTAATATTTTTTTCTTCTTTTGATATTTTTTCTATTTCATCAATGCTAATTTCTGTAAAATATTTTAAAAAATTCTTAACATCTGCATCGCTAGTATTTCTCCAAAACTGCCAGTAATCGTAAGGAGATAATAATTCTTCATCTAACCAGATCGCACCTTTTTCTGTCTTACCCATTTTTGCACCTGACGCCAGAGTTATTAACGGGGTTGTTAATCCAAAAGATTCTTTTTTATTAGTTTTCCTAATTAATTCGACACCATTAACAATATTGCCCCATTGATCTGAGCCACCTATTTGCAAAATACAATCATATTTTTCATTCAGTTTATAAAAATCATACGCCTGTAAGATCATATAATTAAATTCCGTATAACTAAGAGACTGTTCTCTTTCCAAACGAAGCTTAACGCTTTCAAAGTTTAGCATCTTGTTAACAGTAAAATGCTTACCGATATTTCTCAAAAATTCTATGTACTGTAATTTATTTAACCAATCTGCATTATTTACAAAAATTGGTTTAGTCTTTTCATTAGTAAAATCTAACAATTTTTCAAATATTTTTTTTATTTTTTTAATATTTTCATCAATTGTTTTTTCATCTAGAATTTTTCTAGTAGCATCTTTTCCGGAAGGGTCTCCTATAAGTGTTGTTCCACCACCAAGTAAAACTATAGGTTGATGTCCATTGTTTTGAAGTAGCCGTAAACACATAATCTGCAATAAACTTCCAACGTGTAAACTTGCAGCAGTACAATCAAACCCGATATAAGCTTTAATAGGTTTATTATTAATTAAATTTGTTAATTTTTCTTGATCAGTACATTGGTGTAGAAACCCTCTTTGTATGATTTCGTTGATAAAGTTATTATTCATAGATAATTTGATTTGAAATTACTTTTACACAATAATAGTTATAAATAAAATAATTATTAATGAAAAAACTAATTACAGCA
>MDTF01016410.1_pt1 | contig 10321 bp, 9 predicted proteins | sample 811191 | NCBI WGS metagenome assembly MDTF01 (sample SAMN05326649, study PRJNA326480) | marine metagenome | isolation source: seawater | place: Southern Ocean | collected 2011
TAGGTGCAGTAAAAGATAAAATTAAAGTATAAACTATTGTGAATACCGAAAAACTTATCAACATAACCATTGGGTTAATTGCTATTAGAATACTTATTACACCTGCAATTAAAATTACTGAGCTAACAAGCGTAGCTATCGGCAACATTATACCATAAATTACATCATTGCACTTATTGAAAACAACGTTGATTACCTCGCTGCTATTTTGCTGCACATGCTCTGTGTATGATAAAGATAAATTATCGTTATAGATTTTCACGCTTAGGTCTATTCCAGCAGAAAACAAAAGTGTGGTGGAAACGGATAGTAATAATATTTTAAGTGCCCCTGCAGTAATAGCTGCCAAAATAAATACCGTGACAATCAAAACCCTTAAATCATCAGCTGATTCAATTTGCATTAAATTGGCTACAGGCTGGACGTAAGGATTATTGATTATGGCATCAGGTGCTGATATTATTCCCAAGAATGGTAGAACTGCTCCTATTGAAATCACCTCTGCAAAAGATGTAGCGATCATTAAAACTAACAAAAGTATAAAACTAGCTTTTCTTCTAGCAGAAAATTGCTGCCATAAGCATAAAATATTGCTTCTCAAACCCTTACTAATCAAAATAACCAATCACCTTACTAATTACTCATAATTTGTCATAAATTATATGTTATCCAAAAATTTTGAAATCTTTATCTACATGTTTTTCTATTAAAAATCTTAAACGTTCAACATCATCCCACTCACTATTTGTGCCTGAATTGTAATTAAAACCAACTTTAACTTCAGTAGCATTATAATGATTAATGAAATCACTTTTAGAGAAAAAATTCGATACAACTGGCAGTATTGCGTAATATTTACCCAAATCAATTGTGTTCATGGCATCAGTATCAGTTATCATTTCCTCGTGGATCTTCTCTCCGGGCCGGAGGCCAATTATTATTTGCTTACAATTAGGCGCAATTGCCTCAGCAACATCAAGAATACGGTAAGATGGAATTTTAGGTATAAAAATTTCACCGCCAAGATGGTTTTCCAAAGCAAACAAAACAACATCAACCCCCGCTTCAAGAGTAATATTAAACCGCGTCATCTCAGTACTGGTAATTGGTAATTGACTTTCTTCCCTCTTTTTCAAAAAAAACGGAATTACTGAGCCTCTAGACCCCATCACATTACCATACCTTACCACACTAAATTTAATATTTTTAGATCCCCTAGTATTGTTAGCTGCAGTAAATAGCTTATCAGATACTAGTTTTGTGGCGCCATACAGATTTATCGGTGCACAGGCTTTATCGGTCGATAGGGCGACAACATCAGAAACACCACACTCCAACGCTGCATGAATAACGTTCTCGGCCCCGTTAATGTTTGTCTTGACACATTCACTTGGGTTGTACTCAGCAGTATCAACTTGCTTAATAGCTGCTGCATGGATCACAATATCTACATCTTCGAATGCCCGCTTTAATCTCTCAAAATCCCTAACATCCCCTATAAAAAAACGGAGCTGCGGGTACACTTTTTCTGGATACTCCTGTCTCATCTCAGATTGCTTCAGTTCATCCCTAGAAAATATAATAATTTTATTGACTGATGGGTATCGTGACAAAATTGTTTCTACAAATTTTTTTCCAAAGGAACCTGTTCCTCCAGTTATTAAGATATTTTTTTCATTTAACATATAAGGTCTCACTGATGTTGTAGATTTAGTTGTTGTTACCAAAATTTTATTTTGGTGCGTTTATTAACAAGATTACTTCAATAGTATTTTTAGGTTGTAGTATAGTCTTCCTGCTAACTCCCTAACAAAAAGTGAGGTGTTAACCAGAGCGTCCACACTTGGTAAATATTTATTGGGCCCAACTGGGCTAGAGCCCGTTTGATAGTCCACTGGGAATGGAAAGGTTATAATTCCTTGGTTCGAAAATAACTTTTGAGCTCTTTTCATATGATAGGCAGAAGTAACTAAAATAATTTTTTCGTTTAAAGGTACTATTTTTGACACCTCTATGGATTCTTGGTACGTATTTGCAGCAACTTCACTCAACACAATTAGACTTGGGTCTACCCCACGATCAATAGCTAGCTTGCGTAAATACTCCCCTTCAGGAAGCCCAATCGACCAGGGTAATTGTCCGCGTGTGAAAATAACTTTTCTAGCCTTACCAGCCTTTATGAGCGCAAGACCGGCCTCAAAACGATCAATTGACCCACTAAATTCTGGTCTTATTGTGCCATCGGGATATTTAATCTTTTTTATCATCCCGCTCAGGACAACTACGGTTTCATGAGATTCGCTGTCCTTAATCAACATTGGAGGATAATCTTTTTCAAGATAACTAATAGAATAAAACCCCAATACTGGATTTGAGCAAATACATAAGACAGTAAATGCAGCGACTCTCAGGTAAATTGAATCATAAAAAATTGATATTAAAATTAATATAACAACAATAAATAATGGATTTATAAATACTGGAAGTATTTTATGGAAAAATATCATGTAGTTTTTGCATATTTATTAGGCACACTAAATTCCAGTTCTACGAAAAATCAAAGATAAAATTCTGGTTTTGTAGGCCCATAGTAAATTTGCTCGCGAAACTGTTTGATTGTTCATCTGCATTTCATGAAGGGGAGGAAAAATAGACCTTATCAAATCAGTAAACCGATCATACATCAATGCGACAAAAATAATGAAGCCAAAATTACTCCACTTTTTATCATCAGGATTAAATAAACCAACTTTATTTAACCAATATAGTAATATTTTTACCTTCAAGTTGGATGGTTTTATCTCGTCGAGCACATGAGCAGGAATGGGCGTATTGAGAAGATTATACGCCAAGATCAAGGACAGGTATACAGCAGTTTTAACATGAAGATTTTTAACCTCACAAATAAAAACTTCCCAATTAATGTCTACACTGGATACAATACGGTCAACATCAGTATGCAGTCGAAAACCTGGCGCTCTAACAAACGAATGCTTAGCTGTATGCAAGCATACTTGAAGCAAATTGTCTTCGGGCCCAAGAAGGAGGGCATTACTTCCATCGATCGTATTTGCTTTTGCAAAGAGATTAATACCTTGCGGCTCTTGCTTAGGTCTAATCCACCGCCCAGAAATAGGTCGCCATTGTAATTCTAACCAAAGTGTAACACCCGAACTCAATATTATAAAATATTCAGAGCCACCGTTTTTGAATGCCTCCTCAATATCGTCTTTTTCAAATACATTTCGGAACTTTAATGTATATCCCATATCAACGAGCACATCATGGGCCTCATGAAAATGTTCTGGCAAAATAAGTACGTCTAAATCGCCCATCGGGCTTGCTCCAAGATGTTGATATAGGCCCCGCGCAATTCCAGAATTTTTTAAAGATATCAGTGGTATATCATGTTTGAAAAGTCTATTTGCTACCCTATCTAATTCTGCCATGTACTCAGTAATACAGGTTTTGACTTCCTGATATGCATTTGACCAATGGACGGGAATATCAAAATTTTTCGGGAAATGACTTATCATTGCGTGTGCAACTATTGACGTTACTCCATTCTTTTGAGCCGCATTATAAATATCAATATCTCTAATCGAGTTGTAAAAATTGAATAATTCATCAGATTTAATTCGGTTAATATGCCGAATCGCAAGACACAAAAACTCTTCTGGCTTTGAAGATGTAAACTTCATCAAATGATAGTTAGCCATTTCACAAATCCTTTAGAGTTGTAATAAACGATTTAACACAAACTTCTTTTCGGTGGAATTTTACGCAATGAGATCGGGCCGACTGCTTAAAAGTCTCTAATTTTCTGGTGTTATCAAATAATCCACTAATTATATTGGCCAATTCTTGAGGCTTACCTGGACTTACAGTTGTTCCACATTGAGCCAGAGTTAATGTATCAGCCAACTCACTATCAATATCACAGATCCCAATCACAGCAGCCCCAACCGACATATAATAATAGGTTTTAGAAGGGATCATGACATTACCTGCACCCGTCTCTAATGATACAATTCCCAAGTCAGCCATGCCCAGTGACATGGGCAATATATCTTCACTCTGAAATGGTAATACCATCAAATTTTCAAGGCTATGCTCATTTTGGAATCGGACTGCATCATTCCATTTGGCACCCTGTCCGATTAACACAAAAGCTATTTCTTTTATATTTGATAGTGCTTTAGCAGCTTCAAGTATACTATTTATGTCGTGGCTTAACCCCATGTTTCCAGAATACAAAACAATAAATTTATTTTTTAAGCCTAAATCCGCAGCGAATGTATTTTTGGAACGAGGTATTGGCTTCAAAGTATTAGTGTCGACCCAAACCGGCAATACTGCAACGTGACCTAACACAGTTTTCCTTGAGTCAAATTGTGTCTCTAAGTTTGACGCCATTCTATTGGCAATAGTAAAAACTCCTTGGGCACCGTTCCATGCAATTTTATTTAAAGAACACCACACCTTTACTACAGGATTTATAGGGCTCAGAAAACCAAGTGAGACAAAAACATCAGGAAAAATATCATAAATAATCACAATATAGCGTTTGCCTAATAACCGGGCCAAGATGAGAAATAGAACCATCGTTGGAGGATTTGATACTACTATTGCTGTTTCACTTTTTTTCATCCGCACTAGTTCAATTACTGAACAAACTGTATATGAAAGCCAAGAAAAAACCCGAGTAATTTTTGACCTCCTATTGTAACCTGGCATCAGTCTAATATTTAGTTCAGAAATTTTTGGAAAGTATTTTGTAGTATCCGGATGGCCTGTAAACAGGGTCACATCACCTTTCACAGCTTCACCGATTGCACAACCCAATTCTCGAAACAATGGGCCAGCCATCTGATTAAACAATTTATATGAGGCAGCCATTCAAAAAATCCTATTCACGATAGAATAAAAGTCTTGAACTTGGGTTACCCAAGACTTAATTCCAACACCTTTATTAATGATTTCATCAGTCTGTATTTCTTTTAGCCTCAAATGAAGATCCTCAACCAAAAAAACTGAAACCAAATAGATTGGGTCGCCTTTCTGAAAATATCCCCATGAGTTAATTCCATCGTCCGATTCAATTTTTCTATATTCATTTAAAAGTCGAGAGGTTAGTCCAGCGCCAGTACGGCTCATTGTTGTGAAAACTAGAAAATCATACATAGTGGAGCGTTGAGCGCTATATTCCCAATCAATTATCCAAACTGAATTTGTATCTGACAAAATATTTGCTGGTTGGAAATCACCATGGCTCTGACAAAGTCCAAGCAAAAAATCAGGTGAATTTAAATCAATCTCAGAAACAATGAGCATAAATTTATGTAATTCGTGGATTAGGCTATCTTCGATCTGCTTGGTTTTATCAATTATGATATGAATCTCTGTCAAAACTCTCTTCAAATAAGCCTTTATGTTTATCTCCGTAAGAGTATTATCTCTTAGTTTACCTAGGTTACGTTGTGCATCGAATAACATGGACTCCATTCGAATTGGGTCAGTAATTTTATTGATAGGCAAGCCAGTAATGCACTCCTCTACATACCACAGCCAATCTGAATTCGTTTCCAACACCTTAGGGGCTTTTAAATAAGGATGCGAGATGCGGGTCATGGCATCTGCACGCAGAAAATTAGTGTCAAAACCTTTCTTAATAAAAACAATGGAATGATTTTTTTCTGTGTCAATAATACGAATGGAATGGTTCCCCGGTAAAAATAACCAAGTTCGCATTTCAGGCAGTGGATTAGAAATATCAAAAAAAACAGGGCTAAATATTCGTTGCGTAAACGACCTTACTGCCAGATAACAATAAGTATTCTGCAATATATGGCGAAACAAATTGGATGAATATTTGAATTCACCAATAAATTTAATTTTTACAGATAATGGTAATTCATCTGTGTATATTAAGTTCAATAACGAGTTTTTGCGGAAACTAATTTTGCCATGACCGGCAGGTAAAACTTCTAGAGAATTGTCATAAGGAGCCATTAAAAACTGATTTAAGGACTGGAGAAATATTTTCTGGAAATCTTCACGTTCGTTCAGTACCGAAATTTTCATTTATTCCAACTCTCTAGCAAAGTAATAAGACAGCGTCATTTATAATTTTGTGGCAGTTATCAACAGAATTGGTGCCATCTATTCGTAATGTTTTAGCCCCATAAAACTCTGGTCGTGTTTTGTAACAATTCAACCTAAACTCTAATGTTTTTTCGCTATCTGGGAAAGGTTCTCCTTTTAGTTTTGATCTTGCCAGTGAAACATTAGTTGGCACAGTAATTACCACATTGATTTTGGGTCTAGGAGCCAAAATAACAAATAGTCGCCAAAGGATACCTTTATCAGAAAAATTTTCAGAGAAATTTCTTTCAAAGTCAATTTTGGTATCCGCGACATAACGATCACATATTACAATTATACCTACTTTAGATAAACATCGGACATAAACGCCGTATAAGAGCGCAATGTCTATAATCGCTAGTGATAGCCAAATGCATGCGATTGTTTTATTTTGCAATATCTTTTGACGACGATTTGAGTAATTTTTGTCAAGCTTCACGAGCTTCTTAGAGTTTTTCTTATTCTTTCCAAACATCCAAAGCACACAAATTTTAGCAATACTAAACGTCGGGGTGTAACCTCCTCGTGACCAAATATATTTAACCTTGTACCCGTTTAACCGCAAGGATTTTATAAGCTGATTAATTTGAGTGGATTTTCCAGCACCGTCGCACCCAGAGAAAGAAACTATCATATCTACTAATTATGGTTTTTTACAATTATGCCGGCAGGATCGTTCGTCGATATAAAAACAGGATCGCAAGGTGGACTTATCCAATACCGGACTTCCGCTAAATTCATCATGGGTGCATCAGACCAACAGTCTGACCATGCTTCTATAATTTTTACAGGCATAATTTGAGATCGAATCCATTGGTTAATAACCTTTACCTTTTCAGCGCCATAACAGGCATTCCCAGAAACATTTCCAGTAAAATTATTATCAATGATTTCGAATTTAGCACCTAGTACGGTTACTGATAAATCTTTGAAAAAATGTTCAATAAAGATTTGTGGTGAGGCACTAACAATGGTCACATGCAGCCCGTTCGTAATGTAATCATGAATTTTTGCGTAGATTTTTCTACGAATTACTGTTTCGACTTGTTCTGAATATAAATCAAGTACGCGCAGAAGCTGTTTGTAGGATAAACCTTCTAATAGACCTCCTATCAAATTATTTTTTACCTGCTGAAATGCCATTTGATTTTTTCGAAAAAGAATTGCTGATATTAATTTTGGAAGAGATTTGACTAGTCTTATAGGAAAGCACCTAAAAAAAGAAACAAATATAAAACGTGTAGTATCTTTAGTTGTAATGGTACCGTCAAAGTCAAATAATACACATTTTATTATTTTACCATTCCTTTTTGACTTGGGTTCAGACTTCGCTTCGTGATCGAGTTTCTTAAATATAACAACACTTGGCCAAAAAATGGTAATGGATCATCAAAATAAAAATCATCAACAGAGTTGCTTTTGCACAGAAAAAGTATTCGGACAGCTTCGATTAATTGAAACCTTAGAAGTGCACTGGCGAATAGAAAAATGTCTCCCAAAAGCCATCTACCTCTCCATGGTATTTTGGGCTCGCATGTTTTTACAAAGTTAAGAGCAGTATCAGATCCAAACTTTGCACTGAGCCAAGCTATGTATGGAAATTCAACGCCCGAAGCAATCGCGACCGGTATTGATCCCCACATCCTAGGGTTTACTTCGATAAACCAAAATTCTCCCGTTTTATCGTTAACTTTAAATTCACACATCGCCATCCCATTCCAACCTATATGATCGAATAACTTGAAAGAAGCTTCTTCAATCTTTTGGTGTTTCGTTGTTTCCCGTAGCGTGCTTGTTCCTCCAGTTCTGATTTTCTCACGCAAACGCCGATGAGTAACGTTAGCAATTAATCTATTGTCCCAATAGAATACAGAGCTTCCATACCCATCGCCACTAACAAATTCTTCAATCTGTGGATAACGCTCTGGAGTTAAATTATATTTATGTATAAGTTTAAATACAGTTTCCTGTGTCGACTTGGGATTATCACTGTAAAAAACTCCCTTTGAGCTGTTACCTGTTAGGAGTTTTATAACAGTCCTATCAATTTTCATTTCCAGTAGTTTATTTTTGATAGTTTCTGGGCTGTTGTACTTTACTCTTCGAGGCACTGGAATTCCAATAGAGGCCGCTAAGTTATAAGCATCTTTTTTATTATTAAAAATCGCACAATGATCAGGGTTGGGTACAATAGCTTTAACATATTTTCCAAATTTATGTATATTTCGCGCTATGATTTCAGTCTCATTATGCGATGGCAATATAAAATCAATTTTATGTTTTACGCAGATACTGACCAAGTCATTTATAAATTTCTCTTCGTCTAAATAGTGAGAGGTGTAATATTCAAATCCCTTCGAAAATCTAGAAAACTGAGACATTCCAAGCCGGGTTGAGTCACATACTATTGCATGTATTCCATATTTAGACAAATTACGCATTGCGGCGTATGCTGACCTAGATGAGCAATTGGTAAACAAAAATTTATTTTCAGATACATATTTTGTCAAATTTAGTGTCTCGTTTGAATTTATACAACTTGAGATTAGCGCGTTGCCCACCGTCTAACAAGTTTCAGGTTAAACTTAAAGTAGATTAAATCCAGCCATCTCTTTGACGGTTGTGGGCGGTTTATGCGATCTTTTTAAGCTCTTTATAGTTATGTTAATTGTTCTTGTAATATTTAAACTTCGCTAAGGTCACAGCCTAATAATTTTGTTTGAAATTTCGATCTTGTATGATTTAATTCTGTAAACTGTGGGGGATTTTATGAGCAATCTTTATGGGCTGAGTAAATATCAAATGGTGCAACTTCGGTTATATTTCTTTATGAGCCAAGGTAGACCCTACATTGCTAATTGGCGTACTCTGAGTGGGATAATATTGTTTTTAACAAATTCCATCAATAGAACTAATTTATGCATACAGTTTCATTAAAAAAATAATTTTTAATAAAAGGCCAATCACAAAATGCAAGAGATTATATCTCGTGCATCATCGGAGGCTTTTGTTGATTATATTTTACCAAGATTTTACATAATTCAAAATTACATTGTAATTCAACTGAACATTCATTTGTACATCTAGGATTCTATATGCAAGCCTGCATCTCGCTCTAACTCAGTGATCTCTTTTCTTAACAGTTTATATTCCTGCTTTTTTCGAATAAGAAATTTGCTTGTAATCAAAGATTTCTCACGAATACCTTTTGCAGTCAGTAAATAAGAATATTTAGTCTTTTGTGAATTTTCTTTAAAATTTAAAAGCTTAACAAATCCTTTATCAATAAGAGATGTTAACAGATAATAAGCAGAACCATTAGAAATTCCAACTTTTTGAGCAAGTTCCCGCGAAGTCATTTTAGGGTTACTGCTTATTATTTGAAACACTCTCAATCTTGCATCTTCTTGATGCTCTTTACGACGGCTAGCCATTTACAGCTACCGCACAAAGCTTTGAGACAAAGCTTTGTGATTTTAATATAATAATTGATTTAGCTATTACCATCACGTCCAAAAATGAACATGCATATATCTACAGCTAATGTCAACGATATATTTATATCATAATGAGACTATATATTATAGGATATATTATATTTATATAATATTTATCATTTATCATTTATCATTTATCATCTTGACAGAAAGAATAAAAATATTACATATTATTAAATATATGTTCAAAAATGAACGCCAATTCATAGGTACATTTACATGTCAAAAGAGTGGTTCATTCTACAGTTTAAATCCAATTCACACCACCAAGCGACAAAAAATTTAAACCGGCAAGGATTTGAAACATTTTTACCCTTACATGATACCACTTCACGAAAATCATCTCGATTTATAAATACTTCTAAACCTCTATTTCCAGGCTACATGTTTATCAGATTTGATAAAGCAGAATCCGAGTGGCACAAAATAAATAATACTTACGGTGTATCTCGCTTAATTACTTTTAATTCTATTCTTAAATCAATTCCCACCATATTTGTTTATAGTTTAATGAAGCGATACGCTTTATCGGGTAAATTACTATCTATACAAAAATTAAAAAAAGGCGATCAGGTAACAGTTTTAACGGGACCTTTTGCAAATTTTATTGCTACTGTTGAAAAATATGAAGCAGATCAACGCATATGGATTCTTATGGATTTAATGGGCAGGAAGACAAA
>MDTF01002001.1_pt1 | contig 10315 bp, 8 predicted proteins | sample 811191 | NCBI WGS metagenome assembly MDTF01 (sample SAMN05326649, study PRJNA326480) | marine metagenome | isolation source: seawater | place: Southern Ocean | collected 2011
AGCTAAAAAGAAAGCTCCAGCTAAAAAGAAAGCTCCAGCTAAAAAGAAAGCCCCAACAAAGAAGAAGATTACTTAAAAAAACCAACAGTGGAAAAGTAACCTCTGAACTCTAATATAATTAGCCGCAACTGAGCGACCATTCATAGTTCACCAGCTTTATTAATTTTGTATACAAATTTCTAAAGCACCAAAATCCTGGGATCAGCACCCAGATTTATTGAGCGGCACGGTACCAAGCGACTAACGCTGCCCGATCCTTTTCAGTAATATAGGTTATATTGGCCGGCGGCATAGCGTGACTAATCCCAGCTTGTATATAAATAGAACGTGCATTTCGCGCCACATCAGACCGCGTCTCAAGAAACACGCCCTTAGGGGCCCAGCGAATTCCATCCCAGACAGGGTCACGTGCATGGCACATTGAACACCTACCCAATACAACGTCATGGGCTGCCTCAAAACCGTCTGCTTCTGCATATTTTTGTTCGTACGGGGTAAGAGGCTGAGCTGCTGCTTTTTTGGCGTCACCATCGAAACCTGGCGCCGAAGATAGCCAAGCAATCAGGATAAATAGCATTACAGTAAGGCCCCAAGTCCAATTCGGTTTTCCTTTACGTGCATGCATCGAGTTGAAATAATGCCGGATCGTAACGCCCATCAGAAATACCAAACACGCAATTATCCACGCATAAGGTGTGCCAAAAGCTAAGGGATAGTGGTTAGACAGCATCAAAAAAATAACCGGCAAAGTCAGATAGTTGTTGTGTGTGGAACGAAGCTTGGCAATTTTTCCATACTTCGCATCAGGAACTCGACCTGCTTTCAAATCAGCCACAACGATACGCTGATTTGGCATTATAATCATTGCCACATTCGCAGTCATAATCGTCGCTGTGAAAGCACCAAGGTGCAACAGAGCAGCCCTACCCGTAAAAATTTGATTATAACCCCAAGACATTACGACGAGAACAGCAAACAACAAAACCATTAAGAGCGTAGGTTTGTCACCCAGTTTTGATTTGCACAAACGATCATAGACCGCCCAACCGACGGCAAGGGATCCCCCCGATAAAGCTATTGCTTGCCAAGGAGCCAAGTCCATTTTTCCAGGTTCAATCAGGTAAATCTCAGATCCGGCCCAATAAACAACCATCAACAACGCGACGCCCGAAAGCCATGTCATGTAACTTTCCCATTTAAACCAGGTTAAATGTTCAGGCATGGCTTGGGGCGCCACCAAATATTTCTGTACATGATAAAAACCTCCACCGTGCACCTGCCACTCTTCACCGTCCGCCGGACCATCAATATTTCGGTTTAAACCAAGATCGAGGGCGATGAAGTAAAAAGAAGAGCCAATCCAAGCCATTGCAGTTACTACATGCAGCCAACGCAACGCAAACTCGGCCCATTCCCATAAAACCACAAAATCATACATGGTAATCGCCCTTAGCTGCCTCGGTATGTTGAATAACCATGTGCAGAAAGAAGCAAAGGCACATGGTAATGTTTATCTTGGGACATCCCGAACTGGATTGGGACTTTATCTATAAATAGTGTTACTTCAGTTACTTGTCCAGTTTTACGCAGATAATCTCCTGCATGAAAAATCAGTTCGTAAGTACCCAATGCAAAGCTATCTTTGGGTAGAATTGGGCTCTGTGTGCGCCCATCCGCATCGGTAACCAACTCAGCAAGCTTATTTTTCTTAGCGCCAAGAACTTTATAAAGCTCGATCTTGATACCGGCCGCGGGACAACCTTTAGACGTATCCAAAACGTGAGTTGTTAAAAATCCAACCATAGGTTTTTTCCTTTTTTTCTCTTTCCTTATGTCTGCGCAAAAAATAAGAAAAGGGAAAGCCTAATTTAAAGGAAAGCTGATGAAACGGTATCCAAGAGATATGTCAGGCTATGGTCGAACACCGCCTGAGGCCAATTGGCCAGGTGGCGCGCGGATAGCAGTCCAACTTGTGTTGAACTATGAAGAAGGCGGAGAAAATAATGTTCTCCACGATGATGCCGCGTCAGAGGCGTTTCTTTCTGAAATTATTGGGGCCGCAGCCTGGAAAGGAAAACGCCATTGGAACATGGAAAGCATCTACGAATACGGAGCACGAGCAGGGTTCTGGCGCTTACATCGGATGCTGCAACATTTGCCAATAACAGTCTTTGGCGTCGCTACCGCTCTCGCACGTGCGCCAGAACAAGTGTCAGCAATGAAGTCTGCAGGTTGGGAAATTGCAAGTCATGGATTGAAATGGATAGACTATAAAGATGCCCCCCCAGATAAAGAGGCCACTGATATGGCCGAAGCAATCCGGCTACATACCGAAGTTGTTGGAGCAAAGCCGCGCGGTTGGTACACTGGGCGTTGTTCCGAAAACACAGTGCGCCTGGCCGCAGAATCTAAACAATTTAAATATGTCTCAGACACTTACAGTGATGATTTACCATATTGGACAGAATTTGGTGAAAACGATCAATTAATCGTGCCTTACACTCTGGACGCAAACGACATGCGCTTCGCAACTCCACAGGGTTTCAATTCTGGTGATCAGTTTTACAGCTACCTGAAAGACAGTTTTGACGTGCTCTACGCTGAAGGTGGACGCATGATGTCAATCGGGCTCCATTGCCGCTTGGTCGGACGCCCAGGTCGCGCCGCAGCACTACAACGCTTCATCGATTATGCTAACGGTCATGACGGTGTTTGGTTTGCCACCCGTGAAGAGATTGCCAATCACTGGAGCGCAACCCACCCTCACAAGCGCTTTACTCGCCCCAGCTCAATGATACGTGAAGATTTTATCCTGGCCTATGGTGGAGTCTTTGAGCATTCCCCTTGGGTAGCCGAGCGCGCCCATCGATTGGAACTTGGGCCAATGCATGACACCGCCACTGGGCTGCACAATGCCCTTTGCAGAGTATTTCGCTCAGCAGGTGCAGATAAACGTTTGGGCGTGCTCGCAGCCCACCCCGATCTTGCAGGAAAACTGGCAGCAGCCAGGCGCCTCACCGCCTCGAGCACCTCTGAACAGGCCAGCGCCGGACTAGACGCACTCACAGATGCAGAGCGCGTAAATTTCACAGATCTAAATAACGCTTATGTCTCAAAATACGGGTTCCCATTTATCATCGCAGTGCGCGATCATACCAAAGACAGTATCCTCGCAGCTTTTGGAGCACGCATGGATAATGACCATTTCGAAGAACTGGATGAGGCTTGTCAGCAGGTGGAACGCATTGCAGAATTTCGCCTGCGTGATCTACTCCCACGCTAGCGTATTGCTTTTTCTCTAAAGAAATACTTCCGCTCTAGGCCTAAAGGCTGAGCGGCATATGCCTATTGACGTCTTTGTATAGCAGATAACGAAAAGGCCCAGGACCGCCGGCATAGCAGGCCTGAGGGCAAAAAGCGCGCAGCCACATAAAGTCACCGGCCTCAACCTCAACCCAGTCCTGGTTGAGCTTATATACCGCCTTGCCTTCCAACACATAAAGACCATGTTCCATCACATGGGTCTCCTCAAACGGTATGACACCGCCAGGTTGAAACGTAACGATATTCACATGCATATCGTGGCGCAGATCATCTGCTTCTACAAACCGGGTTGTGCCCCACGCACCATTGGTCTCAGGCATCAGGTTGATGGCATGATCCTCTTCATGGGTGACAAATGGCTCAGGGGCGTCAATGCCCACCACCGCACTGTAAAGCTTGCGTATCCAATGAAAGCGTAATGTCTCAGCGCCAGTTTCTAACGCCCATTGCGCGCCGATTGGAATATAGGCATAGCTACCCCCCCTCAAAGCATGTTCTTGACCGTTCAGCCGTAAAATACCTCGCCCATCAGTCACAAATAAAACTGATTGTGCTTGGGCATCCACGTCCGGTTGGGTGCTGCCACCACCGGGAGAGACCTCCATAATGTATTGCGAAAACGTCTCAGCAAAGCCACTCATTGGCCGCGCAAGAACCCAAGCTCGGGTTTTATGCCAGTGGGGCAATAAGCTGGTCACAATATCGCGCATCGTGCCTTTTGGGAGTACCGCATAAGCTTCTGTGAACACAGCCCGCTGGGTCATCATGTCCTTTTGACCGGGCAATCCGCCGGTTGGGAAGTAGTACTTTTGATCCACCGCCATCGTGATATCCTCTTAAAACATCCATTAGTTTAGTGTAAAAAGGCTCATAGCAAAAGCCCAGTCTCAATCGCCATATCATTTTTTAAGCAAATAGGTTCAAGCCATGCCCAAGGCTACTTTTTTCTGATTAGCCCAAGTGCGGATCAAGTGATCCACCGCTAAGCCAATAAATGCCACACAAAGCCCCAGCATCAGGCCATTTCCAATCCCGTTCTTATCCGACAGGGCCTTCAATATATACTGGCCTAAATCATCCGTACCAATCATCGCCCCTATGATCACCATAAACAGCGCAAAAACCACCGTTTGGTTAATCCCTAGCATAATATGCGGAAATGCGAGGGGCATCTCGATCTTAAGCCATCGCTGCAGTTTATTCACGCCCGACATCGATCCCACGTCCTGAAGGGTTGCTGGTACGCTAGAAAGGCCTTCCACTGTATAACGGACAGCTGGGATGGTAGCATAGACGATAACTGCAATCAAAACAGACGTGTCTGTGACGCCAAACAGCATAATCACCGGGATCAAATAGATAAAGGACGGGAAGGTTTGTAGCGTGTCACACACAATCAAAATGGCCTTATTCGCGAAGTTATTTTGAGCGCAGAGTGATCCCACAACAATTCCAATAACCGCAGAGACCATAACGGCAAAAGACGTCATATAAGCTGTGATCAGTGCTCGATCCCACCAATCTGTAAAAGCGATAAATAAAAGAAACCCACCCACGATGAGCGCGGAGCGGAGTCCACCAATGATAAAACCAATCCCCATCACTAAGACAAAAGTTGCACTGACCGGCATTCCCAAATAGAATGCTTTCATTGGCATTAACACATCAATTATTAGCCAGTTGTTAAAGGTCTGAAGGCCGCGGTACCAATTTTCAACCATCCAATCGACACCGGCCTGCCAGAATGGCTCAGTTGTGATGCCCTGATTATGTGGAATCAAGTGAAAGAAGTTAATACTACCTCCAAAAATGAGCTTACCTACAAAGCTGAGTGTCACACAGACTGTCAATAAAATCAGAAAGAAAATGCCATATTTGTATCTATGCACAAAATTATCATCTGCGAAGTAATCGGTTTGTTTATTAGCCCACGCCAAGGATAATTTGTCCAACACAACTGCGATCAATACGATGCATATTCCCAGTTCAAGCGCTTGGCCAATGCGCAATTGGTTTAGAGCCAACAAAAGATTAAAACCCAAACCCTTGGCACCAATGAAAGACGCTATTACCGCCATGGCCAGGCACTGCATAATGACTTGGTTGGTACCAATCAAAATATCGCGACGCGCCGTCGGAATCAGGACGTTCAACATCATCTGAGAGTTAGTACAGCCAGTCATTGCGCCCGCATCAACCACCTCCGGGGGTACACGTTTGAGTCCTAGCAAGGTCAAGCGGATCATCGGTGGCGTTGCGAAAATGATGGTCGCAATTGCACCGGCATGATCACCCACGCCAAAAAAGACCATCACTGGGATGAGATAAGAAAAATGTGGCATAGTTTGCGCCACATTGAGCAAGGGCATTAGAATTGTCTCAGCCGTTCTACTTTTGTAGGCAACCGCTCCAAAGAATAGACCAAGCAAGCAGGATACAGGAGCCGCAATAAGGACAAAGGACAGGGTCTCCATCGCTGGCTCCCACTGACCGAATATGGCAATATAGGCGATTGCAAGCCCAGCTAAAAGCGCCAACCCTTTGCCGCGTAGCGCATAACCCAGCAAAATGGCCCCACCTAAGACAACTGTCCAAGGAAGCGCCGGCCAGACAGCCCATTCATTATCTCCAACAAAATCCCAACTCGTAAAGGCCACTATGGTTTTCACACCACCCAAGAGAATTTCGCGGACTAAATCAATACAAAACAAAACTCCTCGGGAGAACCCTCTGGTCAATTCCCGAACCAAGGCGGACGTTTCATATTCTTCAAGTTCTGGGTCATATATCTCAACCGGAAACCAGTCATACATGAGGTGTTCGACGAACCAATTAATGCCGCCCGGAACACCTGCAAACAGAGCAGGTAGGCGCCACAGTATATTCGTCTCACTTGGGGTGACTATCAGATATAGTGCAAAGAAAACAACCAATAATAGCGTAAATTGAGCGTATTTAAGGTATTGTTTCAAAAAACCCATGCGACGGTCCTACGCTTTGTCATCGTTTATAACAGCTTGGCCAAACAACATATTGATAATTCTTGACGCGTGAATAGAACCAACAATATCGCCCATCTCGTTCACAACGGCTACATGCTTCGGCTCGGTCAAAACAGACTCTGCAACCATATATATAATTGCATCTTTAGAGACCTGCAACGGTCCAAGCAAAGACGGATCGACAGCGGGCTCCATAACCGATTCAATCTTCAGGACTTTTTCGCGCGGTACCTCTTCAGTGAATTTCCGGACGTATTCCGTGGCAGGGCGCAGAACAATATTAGCCGGTGTGTCGAGTTGCTCAATCACACCATCTTTCATAATTGCAATCCGATCCGCGAGGCGCAGGGCCTCGTTGAAATCGTGAGTTACAAACAAAATAGTCTTATTCAAAACTCCTTGAAGGCGTAGAAACTCATCCTGCATTTCTTTACGGATCAAGGGGTCAAGCGCTGAAAAAGGCTCATCAAGGAACCAAATATCAGGCTCAACCGCAAGCGAGCGGGCAATGCCCACTCTTTGCTGTTGACCGCCAGACAATTGACGCGGAAAGTAATTTTCACGCCCATCGAGCCCAACCAATTCGACCATTTCAAGCGCGCGCTTCATGCTCTCGTCGGTAGACTTACCCTTCACTTGAAGTGGAAAGGCGATATTCTCTAGTACCGTTTTATGAGGCAACAATCCGAAGTTTTGAAAGACCATTCCCATCTTATTGCGACGCACTTCTATGAGCTGCTTGGAGGTCATGGCCAGCAGATCCTGACCATCGATGAAGATATCCCCGGAGGTCGTATCTGTCAGGCGCGAAATGCAACGCAAAAGTGTTGATTTACCGGAGCCAGACAGGCCCATAACAACTAATATTTCGCCTTTATATACCTCAAAGGAGGCGTTATTTACTCCAACAACACAGCCAGCATCTTTAAATATTTTTGCGTCGATGCGCCCGTTTGACTGGGCCAGTAATTTCTTAGCATTCTCACCAAAAACTTTGTAAACTGAGGAGCATTTTATAACTGGTCTTGCCCGATTTTCGACGGATATTTGCGAAGACATATTGGTTTCCTAATGAGCGCCGGGGACTGCCATAATGAACGTTGTAAGTTCAATATTAAGCAAAAAAGTGATCATTGATCAACAAGCAAGACATATGAGATGGCTGACCACCAACTCAAAGTATTGGATCCTGCAACACCTTTTAGTGTTGCAGGACATGTTAAACCTTATTTAGTGAAAGGCTTCCAAACATCTTCATAAGCAGCCAACCATGATTTTGCAGCATCTTGGTGGCTCATTTTGTCTACGTCAACCAATGCAGCCATTTGGCCGATGTCTGTTGAGGTGAACGAAATTTTGCTGAAAGCAGTATAAGCAGCAGGGTGCGTTTTTGGGAACTTATAGTTTGCAGCTTTTTTCAGCCAGCCTTTTGGCGAACCACATGCCCCGTCGCCACCGTCACCGACGCGACAGCCTTGGAAAAATTCAGGGAATTCTATAAAGACAAAGCCCTCGGCATCTGTAAAGTTAGGCGTCCAGTTGAATGTAATAACACCGCGGCGTTCTTTTTTGGCAGATTCAAGCTCTGCCCATAACGCATCTGCTGAACCGGCAAATTTTACCATATATTTATCATCAAGACCGAGGCCCACCAAACGCTCTGGCATTTGAGTGCCATGCCAGCTTTGAGGACCTTCTAGCCAACGACCTTTGCCACCCGAATCTGCAGTAGCAAAAACTTCGGGACAATTAGCCAAAGCTTCCCAGTTTGGAAGACCTGGGCACAAATTGTCGTCGATCACATACTGTGGAACTCCCATTTCTTCTAATGTCATGGCAGCGTGCGTGCCAGCATCAATGATGCCACCTTTAGCCATCGCATTGTAGAATGAGGTGCCAAAAGTCGACTGCCATACTTCGTGTGAAATGGTCACATCACCGTTACGGATTGCTTCGTATACAGCTTGTGTGTCAGCAGGAACATACTCAACGTTATTCCCCATGCTTTCGAAGATTCCACCGATCACATATGCCATAACAACTTGACTTGACCAGTTGTGCGTTGGAATAACGATAGGCTTACTAGAATCTTCTGCTATGGCTTGGCCAGAAACTGCGCCAAGCGTTAAGGACAGCGCAGCTGCTGCGAAATTTCGCGTTATTTTTTTCATTTTTATTCTCCATGTTGTAGCGGCTCATTCACCGCAGTATTTCAAACCCCTCAAATTAAATGCCGGCATACCCCTGTATTTAAGGCAATTCACAGCAGAAACTTTGAGTTCCCCTCGTGATTCTAAAATCACCGACGAAATACTATATTTGATATTCTGCTCAAATTTTCCTAACAAACAAGTTTTTTTCTTCTCAAGGCACAAAATTCTATTCCACATCACCCCAAAGTTACCTTAAAATTTGAAGTAAACTATAAAACTTTCTCTGCTCAAGGAAATTATGTAGTCGGAAACACAGCGCACTTTGTCCGATTTAAGACTGCAAAACGTGTTCTGAAAGCTCACCTTACAAATGGGAGAACAAGTAATGCAATATTCAGGCCTACGCCTCATTAAGGAAGCCCTAACAGGGCACAAAGGGTGGAAACCGACTTGGCGAGATGCAACCCCACAAAACCATTACGACTTTATAGTCATCGGCGGCGGCGGCCATGGTCTGGCAACGGCATATTATTTGGCGCGAAATCATGGTGCAAAAAAGATCGCTGTTATTGAAAAAGGTTGGATTGGCGGTGGAAATGTTGGACGTAATACTACGATTGTACGCTCAAACTATTTGCTCGATGGCAATGAACCTTTCTATGAGCATTCTCTCAAGTTGTGGGAGGGTCTCGAGCAAGACCTCAATTATAATGCGATGGTAAGTCAACGAGGCATCTTAAACCTCGTGCACTCGGATGCCCAGCGAGATGCGTTTACAAGACGCGGCAATGCGATGATCTTAAATGGCGCCGACGCTGATTTGATGAGCACTAAGGAAATTCAGAAACGTTATCCGTTTCTAAACGTCACCAACGCACGCTTCCCAATCAAGGGGGGCTTGGCACAGCACAGGGGCGGAACAGTACGCCATGACGCTGTTGCTTGGGGCTATGCCCGGGCTGCAGATCAATTAGGCGTCGATATTATTCAAAACTGCGAAGTTTTGGGGTTTAAAATAGAAAGTGGAAAATGCTTGGGGGTTGAGACTTCACGTGGCTACATAGGAGCATCAAAAGTAGCCTCCTGCGTTGCCGGCTCGTCTGGACGATTGATGGAAAAAGCTGAAATGCGCCTGCCGATTGAAAGCCATGTCCTCCAAGCTTTTGTCTCTGAAGGCCTCAAACCCATACTTCCGGGCGTCATTACCTTTGGAGCGGGGCATTTCTATTGCAGCCAATCAGACAAAGGCGGCCTGGTCTTTGGGGGTGATCTGGATGGGTACAATTCCTATGCACAGCGGGGCAACCTTCCTGTCGTGGAAGATGTTTGCGAAGGAGCCATGGCTATTTTTCCAATGCTTGGCCGTGTTCGTCTTTTACGCATGTGGGGTGGTGTTATGGACATGTCAATGGACGGATCTCCAATTATTGACCAAACTCACATTGATGGCCTCTATTTTAATGGGGGTTGGTGTTATGGTGGATTCAAAGCAACACCTGCCTCTGGCTGGTGCTACGCGCATCTGCTGGCCACCGATACACCGCATAAATTTGCCACTGCCTTCAGATTTGACCGCTTTGCAAAAGGCCAGATGATCGATGAAAAAGGCATGGGCAATAACCCACAGCTTCACTGAGGGAGTTCAGACATGATCATCAATCACCCCATCCTCGGCCCTCGTGATAGCGCAGAGTTTACCTATATGGGCGATGCGGCTCTGCTAGATCGCCCATACTGGCAGGCCAAGGACGCCTTGCTACAGTTTGTCGACTATGGCTATCTACGTTCCAACCCAGCCGGACCCCACACTGAGCTTTGGTACCATGAACAAGGGGA
>MDTF01006185.1_pt1 | contig 10315 bp, 8 predicted proteins | sample 811191 | NCBI WGS metagenome assembly MDTF01 (sample SAMN05326649, study PRJNA326480) | marine metagenome | isolation source: seawater | place: Southern Ocean | collected 2011
GTTTTGGTTATAAGTCAGTTACCTCTGGTGATTCTTATACAAATACTTTATCTGCAAGATACTACAAGGATGGTGCTGAAATCCTTGTGAAGAGAAGGGGCGAGTCGTTAAAAATACCGCCTAGAAAGATTACTCCTGATGAAGCTAGGCAGCTCCAAGGCTTTCCAAAGGGCTTTATTGTTAATAAAAGTGACGTACAGGCCTATAAACAGTTTGGAAATGCTGTATCAGTGCCTGTGATAAAATCACTATCAAAGGAAATATTAAAGTTTTTATAAATATAATATTGTAAATTTTTATTCTTCTTTTTCAGTCAAAATATATCCTTCTTCCTGAGCCCTGTCTAGCATTCGAATTGCCATTTCATAATCTTTTAGATGAATGGTGTTTGTTATACCACTAGCATTAAAAGTAAATTTTCTAAGCGCCCTCATGCCTGCTGTTGTTTCTGGTATGTGTTTAAGTAGTAAATCATAAATTTCTCTCCACTGACTCTGATCTATCCTTCCGACTTTTTCTAGGAAGCTTAAATCATTGCTTATCTCGTTATCAGTTTTATTTTGATTTAAGATATCCTCAATTTCTTGGCTGTTTAGGTAATCATTCGGCTCAATAATAGAGAGGTTGTAATTAAGAAGCTTGAACTTCTCCCAGCCTCTTTTAGATTTACAGAATTCAGATGGATTGGCGGCACCATCTCTGAAATTAAGATCTAATATATTATCTCTAACCACTTTAGCTAAATTTATTATTTCATTAGTTAAAGATTCTGATATCTTTTGACTATCATAGATTCTTTTTAAATTAATATCATGTCCATTTTTTTGCAGAAAAAAACGGAGCAAACTAACAGTATAGGTAGTTGTTTCAGCTTTAAATCCTGGTTCCAGCTTATACCAACTAGATTTATATTGAATTGCATAATCGGCTGATTTAAATAGGATGGCTTTGGCGATAAGTTCTTTATAAAAAGCAATTTCAAAACTATTAGGATTTTTATCCCATTCTTTTTTTAACACTCCTCCTAGTAATTCTAAGTTCTTCTGAGCCCCTCTTTTGACCTCGAAAGGTGACATACGCCATGTGTTAATATATTTAGCCATATCAGTTTTACTAAATCTTTGCGACTTAGGATTTTCAACTTCGAATTTTTTCTTTTTACTTAGTGAAGTTAAGGCTCTAAGCCTTGTTTCATATTGACCTCTAGCTCTTTCATAAAACCATTTTGTAGCAATTTGATTTTCGCCTGGAGGAACTGAGTGATTTCTAGAATGTTCCTCTATTTTTCTATGTAAAGGGTGATTGGAAACTAAATCAGCAGCTTGAATAGTATTTTGAGTATTAGCAAATTCAGCCACATTTGATTTAATAATTTCTGATTGTTCAGGATCCTCAATCACTGTTAATTTCATTTGAACAAATACTTTTGATAAGTCTATATCCTTAAAATTTATATCTTTTTGCGTAGATTTTTCTAGTGGAGTAAAGTAAATAGCAGAGGTAGTTTGCCCTCCATTAACTATTTGCATATTATCAAGTTGAGTAATAATGGTTTCACCTGAAACCTTCTCAGTTTTTATACCGCTTGCAGTAACTGTTAAGCCATTGTTGTACGCAAAGAAATTCTCAGGATTTTTTAGCAGCGTTTCTTTCATTCCTCTATTTACCTTACCTCTAAATTGAAGAAACGTACGAACATTACTTTCTAATAATCTTTGTCCAAAATTATCGTAAAGCTCTCGAAGAGTTATTGCTGGCATTACACACATATATGAACTCATACCTTGAGCACTAACATTCGCTGGTAGAGCTTTTAAACCTCCACATAAAGATTTAAAGTCAACTGAAAATGGCTCACTTTCAGAACCAGCTGTAGCTAAATTACGAATTCTTTCTAGATCCCAAATTTCAAAAAAAGCTTCCTTACCATTAATATTATCTATTTGTAATTTATTTAGCTTAACTCTGTCACTCATCACCAAGTCAGTTAGTATGATTACTCTATATTTATTAACATCTTCCAAGTAAATTGACATGCTATCTATTAAATCTCTGCCATAAGATGTAGGTGCAAGAGTGTCTTTAAAAGCTTCACTTGAAATATTCTCAATAAATTTTGCAGTTCTTTTGCCAAGTTTTTCAATTTCAGTCTTGCTAATTGATCCAGGGGTTGGTTCGCCCGAAAAATTAACTATTATTCCTGAAAGAATTCGCTCTAAAGGATTCCAATTAAACCCATCAATTTTTATGCCTCTGTTGATATCCTTAAAATCTTTTGGTTCAATATTGTCATAAATACCAGCACCTGATAATAGTTCAGCTGCATAGTCAATAAAATTATGCTCTTGAAAGGGGCTTCCTATCTCTGCACCAATTTGCAATGAATTAAGAAGTTCTGTTAAGAAATCCTGTAGCTGTTCTGATTCTTTATTTCCTGTCATGTAAACACCAAGTTCATTTTTCTGTTTTAATTAATTCCTCAATAGCATCTGCGATCTTAAAGTTTAATAGTGCTGCTGGATTAATTGAGTATTTCACAGCACTTATACCTTGATTAATATTAAGAGAGGTAAGCGCAGGAAAGTTTTCAGTATCATTTGGAACACGATATATATCTTCACTAATAAAATTAAATTTTTGCTCAAGTTGCTCTTTAGAAGCTTTGTTATGTAGCTTCTTGGTTTTATCAATAAATCCAAGTTCAGTTTGTGTATTATCATTAAACATATTTTCAGCTTTAGCATATAACTCTTTTAAAGAGTATCCCGATTCATCACTAGATAGGCTTATGTGCAGGTGCAGCAAATATAAATCTTCAGTAACTTTATGGAGCTGATCAAGGGAGCTTATCTTTATGTGAGCAGAGTCTCCAGTCATAGATGTTTTGATTTCGAGAGCTATTTTATTAAGCGCAAAATCTTGTTTTTTCATTAATGGACCAATCCAAAATTTAACAGCCTCATGAAAATTGTAGCTAGGGCACACCATGAATAAAAGCACATAGAGCTCGCCCCAATAACCAATCCACTCAGCATGAGAGAGGCCTTCTCTAGAAGGCTTTAAAAATTCTCCCCATGAAATAATTTGATTTTTACAGGTATCTAAAAATATATTACCAGCCAAATGAGTATTTTTATAAGCTATGGCCTTTGCAATGATTGCAAATTTATCTCGCAGATCATTATCGGTTAAAGTACAGGTTAGTCTTGTTTCATCAGGATGCGTTAAATCAACAGAAACTTCCAAGCTACTTAAGCTTGGCAGGTTCTTAATTTCATACGTCCCATTTTCTCTTATGAAGAAAACAAGCCTATCTTCCTCATCAACACTAACCCAAAAGCGCTTATCCTTCTCATAGAGCCTTCTTGAGGCCTCTGGACTATCTATTCCTTCCCACGGATCTTCTCTAAAAACTTTATCAGCATCACTCATTTTTAATCATCCTCCGGTGTAGTAAACATTTCCATTTGTCTAAACACTTTATTAGTTTCTACTAGCTGCATTGACTGTCGATTCATTAATCCTATATCTTTTCTATCCATATTTATTTGATTTTCTAAAATAGGGAAAGAAATTGATAATCCAATCGTAGGGTCTTTAAAGGGAAAAGTAATATCAATATTTTCATAATCTTTACTTGTAAATTTTTCATATGGCTCTGCTGCAGCAAGATTAAATAGATAGATAATTAACAGAGGATAATCTCTAGCTTCTGATCTGATGAAGTCGAAGTGCCCAAGGTTCTTAGATGAAGCATCCTCTTTCATATTTTTAATAACTTCATTCGATAGCCCTAAGCTTTCATCACCAGAACTTCCAAGTTCAGCTCTAGGAGGAAAGAACAATCTTCCATCAGATTTAACAGTTCTATTAGCAAGATTAATAGAGTGACCCGCAAACTCTGAAGTTTTTATTTGCGTCATTCCCTTAAATTTTTCATGCTTAGACCATAAGAACGCTCTTCCAGCAGATTGATTAAATACTATAACTTTAAAATTAGGTATTTCATTCTCCTCCATAAAGCTAATATGATTTAATAGAGGTGTATCTCCCAAATCATCCTCTTGTAATTGCATCTTTTCAAGAAACTTAATAACGCTTTGATGGGGCACGTCTTTGATGACCGTGCTCGGAGAGTGCTCATCTTTAGAAATGTTGTCTGGGCTTAATTCTTGAAGCTCATTTACAAAACTTTCAGCGGTATGAAAATTTTTAGTATTAATCTCATCATCATTATAGAACCTGAATCTTCTTTGCCTTTGGCCCCATAAATCAATCTTTAAAACAGCAGCTTTAGCAGTTTCTTTTTTATGATTCGCAGTCACTTGAAGAGCTCCCGGATGAGCTCGAACTTTAAGACCAAAGTCTGAAGGTGTTTTACCTTGAAGACTCATTCTCTCAAGCTGCTTGTAAAGATCATTGATGGCTTCAGATATAAAGGAGTACCATTCATTAGATTCAACTGGAAGATACACTTTACATAAATCACCATAATATGGTCTATAACCAAACCATCGACACATTTGCATCAGCGTATCGTAAGCTTTTGAATTCCTTGCAAAATACGAAATATTAAGACCTTCTAACGTTAAACCTCTTGAAAGCTTATGACCGCCAATGACTATGGCAGATAGGCCTTTACTGAATGGGGAGTAGTCTAATACTTGGTCACTTTCATTATTAATACCATATACCGTTATCTTTTTCGATGCTGCATAGAGTTGTTCATAAAGCTCTTCGAAAGTTTCTTCAACATTAAATCTCATGTCATAGGTATTTTTAATTTCTTTAATTGTAGAATTATTAAGCGCTTGCTTAATAGAGAACCCAGTATTAGATTCTATTAAATTAGTTAATTCTGTTAAATACTTATCAATCATAAAGGTCAAATCTTTTTGATGAACATTCAGATGAGTTATATTTACGATCATTGTTTTATGCTCATACTCATCCCCTCTAAGATTTCTTATTGCACTTGAGACAATAAATGCTCTTATGGCATCTTTTAAAGTTTCAGACATAGGTCCGACATCACTCTTTGTATTATGTTTTAAAGGAAGCATTTCTTCATTATCATCAATCAGAACAATGGGATCTCTAACACCACCCTCGTCATTACTTTCGAAATAAAAATTTTGACCAAGATAATTATCAGGCACTGGAATTTTTATCATAAAATCTTTTGGAAAAAGATTTTCATCATTAACCATTTCATCACCGGATTCAGGGTCTATAAAAATATTTGCAAAAGGCGTTGCTGTATAAGCGACATAAGTTGATCTATTAAATAAACCTCTAAGCATTCTTATATATTTATTAGTAGCCGTAATCTCATCTCTATGAGCTTTGGTGTTAATTGACGCATAGTCGGCCTCGTCATCAATTAATAGCATTGGCAAGTCTAAGTTTAATTTTTCACCATTTTCAGGCCTAAGGTTATGGAATTCTGCTATCCACTCAAAAAGATTTTTCATGATTGGCGTGAGTTTTTTTATTGTAAATACAATTGGTACGCTCAAGTCATGAAGGTTTATTCTAAGATTATTTGCTGTCATTCTATTAAAATCAGATTCAGTGGTGGTCATGGTGCTCACTCTTTCTTGTCTCCATTCACCCACGCCAATCGGCCTATCTTCATAGCCTTGAACTAAATGAAAAGATTCTCTTCCAATAACCCCTTCATCGACTCTTATTTGTGTTTGTTTCCTTAGCTCGTTTTGATGTCCACCCAATATAATAATAATTTTATAGCCACAATCCATGGCTTTATTAACCAAACCAAGATAGTTTTGAGTTTTTCCAGACTGAACATTGCCCATAACCAAGCCAGCTCTCTTCCACGGCTCTTTTATTCTTGGATCTCCAGATAGATCTAAAATACTATCAATAATTCTTTCATTTTCATTAAGCACTTCTATAGATCTACCAGTTTCCTGCAGTAATCGTTCGTATGCTTTCCAATAGGTCCAGCTAAATTCAGTTTTAGAAGCATCAAACCAACGCTTTACATTATTCTCAGAATTACCAAGTATGATTGCTTGCTTGTCTATACCTATATTCATAGTAGTTTGTATTTGAAATGCTATATGACTAATTTCTTCAGCAGATAGATCCCATTTCAAGGCTTTATTAAGAACTTCTATTGTTGGTTCTACTATCTCTAGCGGCACCAGTTGTCCTTGCTCAACCCTGCTAAGGATAGTTGACCTAACAGCATTAATTTGATTTTTTAAGTGTTCCATAATTTATCTAACTCCGCAGATATATCAATTAAGGCATCTAAATCTAGATCATCTTGTTTGATGGCCCTTGGGTTTTCGGCATGTTTTTGAAAAATATTATGATACGGGAGATTTTTTGAAAGATTCTGTAAAAATTTTTTCAAACTAGTTTTTTTATCTTTAGAGAGATCTTCAGCAAGATTATTTAACTCACCATTATCCAATGCTACATGATATTTAATAGTTTTTTCAATCTCATCTTCAACAATCTCCCAGTATTGATTGGCTATCTCTACCTTGCCTTTATAAGTATGTTCCTTTTTAGATCTCTCAACCGGAACCCTTCCTAGCCTTTTTAATACAGCTTTAACCTTTGAAGGTAGTTGCATAGAAGATTTCTTAACATCTGTCGACCACTCATCATCTAAGCTTGCAGGAATATTTATCTCAACTCTAGCAAGATTTCCTAAAATATTTGTATTGGATATTCCCATCCACCCTCCAGCAATAATTAATCTATTAGCTCTGTATATATAAAGACCTTGATTTTTATATATCTCATCAATTCCGCCATGTGCTTTAACAATATGCTTAGGAATTCTTTCTGGATGAGGAAGGATATGCGTATTAACAGTTACCTTGCCTTTTTTTGTTCTAATGGGTTCTGATGGTCCATCTTGAGAGCCATCAACACCTTTCAAGAATGGATCTAAAGGTATTAATTCTCTATTTTGAACAGAAATAGACACCTTGTTTGTACCTTGCATGAACTTATGAAAATGCAGGGCTATATATTTGCTTAACTCAACCATGCTCGAAGCAATTTCAGATTCTAGACTTGTATGGTCTTTTATAAAAAATTTAGGTATTTTTTCCCAAATTAGCTGAGTTCCTGAGCCTTTAATAATATCTAGATTAAGGTGAGGTATTTCATGAATTTCTTCATGACTTAATTTTTTGAGACACCAAGTATCAGTTTCTTCAATTTCATCTATATCCCAATAAGCTCCGCAAACTTCAGAATTTATTTCTTTAGATATAACTATTAACTTTCTAGCTTGAGAGAAACTTGCAGTCTTCATTCCTGATCCAAATCTGCCTAAGTCTTTTACTTCTCTTTCTTGACTTGGATCCTTGCAACCAATTCGCATATTTTGCAGAAGATCTGCTTCAGCCATACCACAACCATTATCGCTAATTAAAATAACAGGTTCTTTTAAGCCTGGAGGGCAGGTGATTGAAATAGTCGTTGCTTCAGAGGTAATGGAATTATCAATAATATCCGCTACGGCAGAATTTAAATCATATCCAATTCTCATTAAGGTTTTGATATGAGAGCTTGGAGATGGATTTCCATTAACAAGCTCAGGCATTAATAAATTCCTCTTTTGAAATACCAAGAAAATCACAAGCTTTCATAAAAGCTAGATTTTCTCTTATTTCAAAACCATCACTAATAGCTGACTCATAGCATATTTTTAAAACAGTATATTTATCTATATCATACAGAATAATATTTGCTAAATATTCTTCTAAAGCTAGATCTTCTTCAAAAAAAATATCAATGGTTTCATCATATATCTCTTGAGTTAGTCCTACAAAATGAGCTGAAGCTAGTTCAAAACATTTATCTAATTCCCTATTTGATATAACGCCATCCTGTGCAGATATACATGCAGATAATTTAATGGTGCTTATAACTTCTTTCATAAATTTTATTTCCCAAATACTAATTTACATGATTCGTGATTAAGTACAAATATTAAAGTTATTATTTTGCATGCTTAGTTATATCTATTTGTTTCATAAGTGCAATCAAGACATCAACAACAATACTATTGCCAGCTTGTCTATAAGCCTGAGTATCGCTAACAACGATATTAAAATCATCTCTAAAACCCATTAATCTAAGACATTCTCTAGGCGTTAGTTTTCTAATTTTTCCGGCATGCGTAACATAGTTATCGACCCCAGCTCTATGCATTTTATGCATAGACTGCAGAAGAGGCCTAGCTATCTCTAAGTCTGTTTCAATGCTATTGGTTTTAAAATCCTTGGTACCTTCTTTTAATACATAGTCAGTAACTTTATTGGAAAGATAATATTTACTCTCTACCTGCTTAATTTCAAAGAGATGTTCATCAAATTCTAACTTTTTTTTATTTTTTTCAAAGATAAAATCACCATGCCAATTAAACTGCTGATTTGCTTTTTGACATAGAGCAATTTCTCCATTTACCTGAGTGTAGCTTTTATCTTGATTTTTTTTTGAAGTAACAAATTTAATTCCTTTATCTTTTAAAAAATATTTAGATTGAGTAACATCTTCAAGATAATCTTGCATTTTAGTCTCTAGAGGAATTCTTGCTGGAAATTCAAACTTAGTTTTTTGATTTTTGAAACCAACTACAAAAACTCTATTTCTGTTTTGCGGAACTCCAAAATGTTTACTATTTAATACTTGTGAGTAGATCTTATAATTTAAACTTTTAAAAACTTCTTGAATTACTTTCCATGTTTTACCCTTATCATGACTTAATAACCCTTTGACATTTTCAAATATAAATACCTTTGGCTCTGCCTCTTTGATAATGCGAGCAAAATCATAAAAAAGAGTACCTCTTGTATCTTCGAGACCGCCTCTTTTACCCACCATTGAGAAAGATTGGCAAGGCGACCCACCAACAAATAAGTCTATTTTATTCTTAAATGGCTTTGGATTAATCGAAGAGATATCATCGAACCATGCATCCTCACTAAGTGAATAGTTCTCCATGTAACTTTTTTTTACAAAAGGGTCAATATCACAAGCAAAAACAATTTCATGATTTAGATTTAATCTCTCCAATGCATGTTCTATGGCTCCAATGCCTGAAAAAGCAGTAGCAAGCCTTATCTTTTTATCAGGATTGAAAAATACTTTACTTCTCCAGTCATCAATAGGTAAGCCGAGCTCTGGTTGATTTTTATGCATACTCCGTAATATAGTTTAATAGAGAAAATTTTCAAGGAGGTGGTGATGGGATTGGCAATAACAGGAAATAAAATAATACTTACTAAATGGGTCCAGGAGGCCTTGGAACAAAATCATGGTAAGGCTAGCGTTATAGAGGTAGCAAAAATTATTTGGAAAAATCATGAAGAGGACCTTAAAAAATCAGGAGATTTATTTTATACATGGCAGTATGACTATAGATGGGCTGCCACTCATCTCAGACAAAAAGCAGTTATAAAATCAGCCTATGAAAGTCCTAAAGGTGTATGGGAATTAAAAATTTTTCTAGACTAGATAATGCTACATCTTAATAAGCTCATTAAAAATGCCTGATTATTCTCTTTTACATGACGCTGTAACTGGGATACCTCAAAGGCTTTATTAATTCTTTGAACTTGAATATGGTTCTAAAGAGGATGTTGATTAAGATATGTTAATTCCAGAATTGCTTTATATTTGTAAGCATGGAAATCAATCAGTAACACTAATTGGCTCCAAGCAACAACAACCTGAGGACTTTATTTATCCTCAGAAAAATGATCCACCTGAAGATTTAGAAAACATTTAAGTACGAATCATTCTCTCGCATCACACGAGCATACTTTTCAATAGTTTAATTTGAAAAATAAATATGTCTTATAAATATATTAGTAATTTTGGTAGTTTTTTTAACATGGTTTATTGCACTATGGATTACTCCACTCCAGGTGAATCCATTTCTTCGGCCATGAGCTGCTATTCAGAAGAGTTATTGCAAAAGGAGCAGAACTCTCTTGCAAAGATTGGTTTTCATATCAATCTTACTCAAATAGCTAGAGATGAGATATGTAAAATATTTCATAAAGATAATATAGATACATTTAGGAAGTTATTCCCTTATTTAATAAATGAGCTGCTTTACCCATGGATGCTGATCAGATTTTTTGATATTAGTAAAATAGATTTAAACCTTCTCCTTGCATATATGATCCAGGAAGATATTTTCTTTAAAAGAAATTTTTTTGATGAACGATCATTAGGATATCTATTAAATAGATTCCAAATCCCATTATGGGACGAAGGCGGCATCTGTAATAAATTAATTAAGCTTAATGTAGTA
>MDTF01018014.1_pt1 | contig 10315 bp, 7 predicted proteins | sample 811191 | NCBI WGS metagenome assembly MDTF01 (sample SAMN05326649, study PRJNA326480) | marine metagenome | isolation source: seawater | place: Southern Ocean | collected 2011
GATTTTAAAACATCCATTCTTGTGGCTATATTTTTTTTTTTAAGATCTATTTTAGAGGTATAGTTGTTGATATCTAAAATAATATCTGAGGTATGAATTTCTTTAATCTGAGCTTTATTATAAACTCTCATTTTATTAATTTCTTCTGATATTTGTAAAATTTTATCATCAGAAATATTTTCAAGGTTTTTATATCCAGCTTTAAATTTTCTATATTTAGTTTTGGTAATAAACTTTCCAAGTAAATTTAAAAATAGGCCATTGGAAATTCGATATAAGATTCGTATTATCTGATATGATGAATCATCATTTATATGGAATTTATTTTTTCTCTGTTTTTGAGAGTCAATAAAAAATCTAATAATTTTTTTTAAAATCATGTCTATTTAATGAAATGCAATTATTAGGTATTAAGTAGTTATTTAAAATGTAGTCTATATTTATCAAATTAACTTTTTATATCTTGTCTAATTTGTATTCAATATTTTCAATGAATCAATTAGATTCTTCTAGCTTCATAAGTATTTCTTGAGCAATTAACTCATGTCCTTTTTCATTTGGGTGATTTGTATCATGGGTATGAAATAAATATTTATCTTTATTAAGGGGACTGCTTGAAAATTCATTGAAGACAGGCAAAATATCCACTATTTCTATATTATGTTCTTTTAGTTCATTTTTAATATACTTGTATCCATTTTTAGTAGAACAATTTAAGTCATATTTAAGTTTATTTACTTTTTCATGTCCATTGATTTCAAGTGAAATAGGGGGGATTAAAACAAAAAATCTAATATTTTTATTTTTTAATTTTTCATTAACTAAGATTAAATCTTTAAAAAAAATATTCCAAAGCATTTGACTTTTTTCTTCATATCCTTTTGCAAAATATGCATATGTGTAAGGGCCCAGAGCATCAATCCTTCTTTCTTTACAATTCCCATGTGTATCTCTAGCAAAAATACTAGCATGATGTTGCATAAGTTTAAAAAAAGAAGAGTGATTTAAATATTTATATCTAAATTTATTGGTTGAATTAATAAAGGAAATTAAGCTTCTTCTATTTGGAATATCTTCATCATTAAATTTAGAGTTCTTTTTTGCTATATCGAGAATATCATTGAAATTAAATTGATAAAAAACTAGATCACCCTCCTTAAGATGAGTCTTAATTGTCTTATTCAAATCTGAAAATGTATTTTTAAAACTATAGTTATATTCAGATGATGCATAAATATTAATATCTTTTTTTAATTTTCTTTTTAGTACAGAGTAATAGGTGTCCTCAAAGGATACCCCATAACCATTAGTAATACTGTCACCAAGAAACCATATAGAATTTTTATCATTAAAAATTATTTCCCCATGTAGTTTGCTGACACGAAATTTTGTATTGTTTTTGTATTGAAAGTATGTGTCTTTTCCTTTAGAAACTCTATGAAATTTGTCTTTATCATAAAAAATGTTACTTTCATTAAACTCTGGAAAAAAATATTTTGTTCCAAGTTCAATTAAGATAAAAATTAAAAATAGATATAAAAAAGCAAAAGTGTATTTTTTTAACATAGTCAGTTAGTGTATATTCGATCAAATCTTATTAATCAAATGAGTTCAAAAAAAAAAATTATTATACTCATTAATACAGTCACCCCTTACCAAATCGATTTTTTTGAAAGTTTAAGACAAAAAGTAAATTTAAAGGTAATTTTTTATAACAAAAATTATAAAAATTATAAGTTTAATTTTAAAAAAAGAAATTATCAAATATTTTTGAATCCTGCAAAGAATTCTTTACACGATATATTAACTGAAATAAAAAAATTTAAACCTAACCTAATTATTTTTGGTGGTTATCGATTAAAATATTCATCTAAAATAATTACCTATTTAAAAGAGAGCAATATTAACTTTTATTATTGGCTTGAAAATTTGAATAAAAAAAATTATTTTAAATATAAATTGGTAAATTTTTTAATAAGAAAAAAGATTAAATTATCAAATGGTGTATTATCTGTTGGAAAGATTGCTCAAAAACTTTATTCCAAAAATTTTAAGAATGTAATTAATCTTCCATATTCAATTAAAATAATTAATGATAAAAAAAAAAGTTACTTTAAAAATGGCAAAATTAATTTTTTATTTGTAGGGCAGCTTATTGAAAGAAAGGGACTGCATTTAATGCTAGATGCATTCGATAAATTATCTCAAGACGAAAAAAAAAGAATTCAACTTCATATTGTTGGAGAAGGAAATTTAAAAAAAAAATTAAAGAGATTTCAAATTAAAAATAATTTTATCAAATATTATGGATTTTTATTTGGTAAGGCTTTAGATAAAATTTATAAAAAGTCAGATGTTTTGGTTTTCCCGTCAATATTTGATGGGTGGGGGGTTGTACCAATGGAAGCCATGTCAAAATCATTATCTTTAATAATAAGTAAAGATGCAGGTGTTAGTGAAATTTTGAAAGGTAACAAAAATGGTTTTACTATTTTACCTAATACAAAAGAATTGTATTTAACAATTAAAAAATGCATTAAAAATCCTACGTTAATTAAAAATCAAGGTTTGAGAAACCAAAAATTAATATCAGGCTCAATTTGTAATTCTGATATATCATCAAATTACTTAACTAAAAAAATTTCTAAAGTGATATGAGAAAAAAACTTTTAATAGAAGCATTAAGTACTAATTCTGGAGGTGCAATATCTCATTTAAAAAATTTACTGGAAAATGTTGATAAACAAAATTATTTTAAAAAAATTGATGTCTATTTGCCCAGTACCACAAAAAAGTTAATGCCCAAAAGAAAAAAAATTAATTACATTAGTCCAAATTTTTTTACTAGAACATTATTTTTAAGAATTATTTGGCAAACATTGTTTCTAAATATAATTACTTTTAAGAATAAATATGATTGCATTTTTGTAACAGGTAGTTCACATTTATTGTTTACAAAGCCTGTCGTTACTATAAGTCAAAACTTACTGCCATTTAGTAAAGACGAAATAAAAAAATACTTTTTTTCTTATTTTTATTTAAAGTTAATAATTCTAAGGTTTATACAAAAATTATCTTTTAGGATGTCTGAAGGAATAATTTTTTTACATAAATATTCAAAAAAAAAGATATTGGCTCAAATAGGAAATATTACTGGATTAATTAATATTGTACCACATGGCATAGAAATTAATAAAAGAGGTAATATTAAAAAAGAAAATAAATTTAGGTTAATTTATGTATCAAATATAGATTTATATAAAAACCAAGTCTTTTTAGTTGGTGCAATAGATAATTTTATAAATAAAAATCATTATTTCAAGGATAAAATAAAAGTTGAGTTTTATGGGTCCCATTACAAACCTGCTCTAAAAACTTTGAGCAAAAGTATAAACTCACTTAAAAAAAATAAATATATTTTTAAGTATATGGGGCTAAAGAATAGAGATGCTATTTATACAAATAAAAAAGGTTATAATACAATTTTTCTTTTTTCGTCATCATGTGAAAATTTTTCTGTAACTCTTATAGAGGGAATGTCAAAAGGATTGCCTATTTTATGTGTTAATCTTGAGCCAATGAGATCAGTTTTAGGAAATAATGCTATTTTCTATAAGCATAATTCTGTTAAAAGTTTTCAAAAGGGACTTTTTCATATTTTATCTTCATTTAAAAAGAGGAAAATTCTATCAAAAAGCGTTTATAACAAGTCTAAACAATATAATGGAGCAATAGTAGCAAAAAAAACATTCTCTTTTTTGAGAAAAGTTTCAGAAAAAAATTATGAAAGATAATTATATTCTTGGATTAAATATTTACCACGGTGATTCAAGTGCATGCTTGATGAAGAATGGTGTAATAGTTTTTGCAATTGAAGAGGAAAGAATAAATAGAATAAAACATTGGGCTGGATTTCCAATTGAGTCTATAAAGTCTTGTTTAAATTATGAAAATATCTTATTAGCAGATATCAGCTTTATAGCGGTAAATACAAATCCATTTTCTAATATTTTACAAAAAATAAGATATAGCTTAAATAATTTATCAAAAATAAACTTTTATTTAAAAAAATTAATTATAAAAAAAAAAAAATTATCTTTTCGAAAAATCTTAGAAAAAGAATTTATATCAAATAAAATACCTAAAATAAAATTTTACGATCATCATCTTTGCCATTTAGCTTCATCACACTATCCAAGTAATTATGATAAATCTCTTATAATTTCAGCTGATGGTTTTGGAGATTTCACTAGCACATGTGCAGCTGTTGGATTTAAAAATAAAATTGAAATCAAACATAAAGTTTTATTTCCACATTCTTTAGGCATTTTTTATCAGGCATTCACTCAGCTACTTGGATTTAAAAATTATGGAGATGAATATAAAGTTATGGGTCTTTCAGCCTATGGTAAAAACAATTATGAAAAAAAAATTGATAAGGTAATTAAAATTAAAAAACATAATTTCTATTTAAATTTAGAATACTTTCAGCATCATAAAAAAAATATAGACATGCAATGGGACAATCAATCACCCAAGATTGATGATTTATACAGTGAAAATCTAACTAATCTATTTAATTTTGACTTTCAAAAAGAGATTTCTCAAGAACATATGGATCTAGCATTCGGTGTTCAAAAAAAATATGAAGAGATAATTTTACATTATATTAAATATTTTAAAGATCTCAGTGGCTCAGATAATTTATCTCTTTCAGGTGGGTGTGCAATGAATTCACTTGCTAATGGAAGAATAATTGAGGAGTTAAAATTTAAAAATGTATACATACCACCGTCACCAGGAGATGCTGGTGGCGCAATAGGGGCTGCAATATTATGCTTCAATGATAGCGGTCATGCACGTAATCAAAACAGTTATTTTTATGCTAATCCATATTTAGGTACAGAGTGTAAAACTGAAAATTTAAAGGAAATAATTGATGAAAAAATTAAAAATTATCAAGGTGAAAAAGATATTAGTGTGGAATTTATAAACGATGAAAATATCTTACTAGACAGAACCGCACGAAGTATTTTTGAAAATAAAATTGTAGGTTGGTACCAAGAAAGAATGGAATGGGGACCAAGAGCACTAGGTAATAGATCTATAGTTGCAAACCCATGCAGTAAAGATATGAAAAAAATAATTAATTCTAAGATCAAAAGAAGAGAAAGTTTCAGACCTTTTGCACCTTCAGTTTTAAGAGATAAAGCTCATGAATGGTTTGAAGATATTGTTGATGTTCCCTATATGAGTATTGTACTGAAAATTAAAAAAAATAAAGCTGAATTAATTCCAGCTGTTACACATATTGATGGTAGTGGTCGACTACAAACAGTTGATGAGAATATAAATCCTATTTATTTTAAACTAATAAAATCTTTTGAAAAGTATTCAGGGGTTCCAATACTTTTAAACACTTCATTTAATGAGAATGAACCAATTGTTAATACTACAGAACAAGCTATTGATTGTTTTTTAAGAACCAAAATGGATTTATTGGTTATTGGAAAATATGTTTTAAAAAGAAACAGTTAATCAATGGATAATCAAAATAAACCTAATAAAATTTTAATAAGCATATGGGCAGACCCATCTAATTACTTGAACTTATTATTTTTGATAAATTTTTTAATAAAAAATAATAAAAAGGTAATTTTAGTCTGCAAAAAAATTGAAAAAAAAAGTGACTTTTATTATTTTGTAAAAAAAAATTACAAACTTAAGGTCATTGAAATTAAAGAAACCGGAAAGTATGGATATATTAAGTTTTTTCTAAATAAAATTAAATTAATAAAAAAATTAAAATTTGAAACAATAATTTCTATTAATTTTATTTCTTTATTTTTTAGTTATTTTATAAGCTTCTCAAGCATTAAATGGATATATTACAATTTTGATTTTAATAATGATAAAAAATTTAATTTTAATAATTTTTTAGAAAAAAAAATAATTCAAAAAGTAAATTATATATTCATTCCTTCCAATAGTAGACTGAGATTATATAAAAAAATATTTAATCGAAAAAAAAATATTTATTCAGTTTATAATTCATTTTCTATTAATTTTGATATAAAAAATAGAAGTTATTTACCCATAGAGCTAAAAAATAAAAATTTTTTTATTAGATTGGGATCATTTTATAAACATCATGGTTTAGAGAATTTAGCATTAGCAACTAAATTTTGGAAAACCAATACATATTTAGTAATGGCTGGAAAATCATATGATGGTTATTTTCAAATACTTAAAAAATTTAAAAAAGAAAATAATTTAACAAAGTTATTATTATATGAGAATGTATCTTATAAATTTTGGTTTGGCTTGCTTCAAAAGGGAATTGCAGGTTTTGCTCTTTATGATCCTATTAATGTTAGTCATAACTTAATGGGTGGGACTTCTCAGAAATTAAATAACTATATTTTTGCTGGTATTCCGTCTTTTGTAACAAATAACAAAGATTTTGAAATATTTAATAATAAATACAAAACATCCATATTAGTAAGCAATAATTCGATAAAAGAAATTAATAATGGAGTTAATAAAATCTTAAAAAATAAAAAATTATATTCTACAATTAAAAAAAAAAATAATCTGGCTTTTAAAAAAGAATTTAATTTTGAAAAACAAATATCTATTGTAAAAAATATTATTTTAAATGACAATTTATAAAGAAGAAAAGATAGCATTTGCTTCATCTCATCCCATTCAATATCAAGTTCCTATATTTAAAAGAATATCAAAAAAAAAAAAATTCTTTTTATGCAATTTTTGGATGTGAAATTAATAGTTCCACAAAAATGTTTGATAAAGAATTTAAAAAAAATATTACCTGGGGCAAAGATCTTCAAAAAGGTTTTAATTTTATTTCATTTAATAAAAACTATACATATTTAAAAAATATTTATAAAATTTTTAATTTTTTGAAAAATAAAAAAATTACTATCATAATAGTATCTGGATGGGATAGTAATTTTTATAAATTAATTATAATTATTGCTAAAATACTTAAGATAAAAATTATTCTTAGATGTGAAAATAATTTATATAATGAAAAAAATCTAAAAAAATATTTAAAAATTTTTGTTTATTCAATTTTATTTAAGTTGTTTTACAAATTTATAGCAATAGGGAAAAAAAATATAGAAATGTATTTAAGATGTGGAGTAGACAGAAGAAAAATATTTCTTGCACCTTATTGTGTAGATGATCAATTCTTTTCAGGTAAAAAAATATTAAAATCAAAATTTTTGCCAATTAAAAAAGAAATTAATAAAAAAAAAGCCAAGATTTTTTTATTTGTAGGAAAAATTATTAATAGAAAGGGGTATAAAGATTTGATGAAAATATCTTTGATGATTAAGAATAATACAAAATTATATAATAATTCAATTTTTTTAATAATTGGTACTGGTGATAAGTTAAATGAAATAAAAAATTTTATGAAAGATAACGAAATTATAAATTTTAAATTTCTAGGCTTTAAAAGTCAAAAAGATTTAGTATATTATTATAAAATAGCAGATTATTTATTACTACCATCGTTATATGAAACTTGGGGATTAGTTGTAAATGAAGCAATGAGTGTTGGGACACCCTGCGTTGTTTCTAATAATTGTGGGTGTGCAAATGATTTAGTGATTTCAGGCATGAATGGTTTTACATATGACGCAGGTAATTGCAAAGAGCTATTTAAAATTATTAAGAATATAATATTAAAGAATAGTATTCATAATAAAATAAAGAAAAATGTCAAAATTAGTATTTCAAATTTTAACATAAAAAAAACGGTTGACCTTATTTTAAATATTAAATAGTGAGAAAAAAAATTATCATTATTGGTAACATGCATCCCTCATCAATAGAGAATATGTTCTATAATTCGTTTAAAAAACTCGAAGTAGATATTAAAATTTTAGATCCAAATAAACATTTAAACAAACTAATTCATAATAAATTTTTTATTAAAATATTTAAGAATATATATTTTTATTATTATAATAGAGTAATTTTAAAATATTTAAATTTTAATAATAATGAAAAAAATACAAATGATATAGTTTTCTTCTTTAAAGGTGAGAGTCTTAATAAAAGTTTTTTATTTAAAATCAAAAATACATTGAAAAATTATACAATCATAAATTTTAATACAGATAATCCATTTTATAACAATTCCAACTTAAACAAAAAAATAAAAGGATGTATAAAATATTTTGATTATTATTTTACCTGGTCAAAAGAAATAAGAAATAAGATAATTAAAAATAAATTTCAAAAAAAAAATAAAGTTATTTATCTACCTTTTGCTTTTGATTCCAAAAATAAAAAAAAATTTAACCTAAACACTTTGCAGGTTAAAGATAAAATTCTTTTTTATGGATCTTGGGATAAAGATAGGGAAAAAATGATAAATCAATTGAACAACGATAAAATCGAAATTTATGGAAATGCATGGCAAAAAGCTTCTTCAGAATTTAAAAAGCGTTATAAAATTTTTTTCAAGGACATATTTGGCATTATACTAGCAAAAAAAATAAGAGAATATGGAGCTTGTTTAAATATAAACAGGCCACAAGTTGGCAATTCTCATAATATGCGATTATTTGAAGTTACGGGATACGGTGGGCTATTAATCTCACCCCAAACTAAAGAAACAAATTTTTTTTTTAAAAATAATAAAGAAATAATAACTTACAAAGATCAATCTTCTCTTAAAGATATTTTAAAAATCAACTTTAAGAATCGAAATTTGATTAATATTAGAAAAAATTCTTTAAAAGTATCTAAAAACCACTCTTATGTTATAAGAAGTATCCGTATACTGACTGTTTTAAAAAATGATAAAATTTAATATAAAAGATAAAATATTATTTTTATTGTTTATAATTTGTACTCTAATTCTTAATTTTAACTTTATTTTATTTGATTATTTAATAAATGATTTTCATAAAAGTTTTATAATTTTTTTTATAATCTTATCTTCCTGTCTACCTGCACTTTTTTATTATCAAAGTAGTTTTAATTTAAAAATAATTCCATTATTTGAAATTATTTTAATATTTTTTATACTATCGTACACATCAATCTTTTTTTTTAGTGAGAAACAAGTGATTTCAGGTTATTCATGGATGGGGAGTGAAGAGCCTAATCTCATTTATTTTAAGTTGATTAGAGATTTGATCAAAGATCCATTTAATTATTTACAAAATTTTTATTATGCAACTTTATCTTTTTTATTTGGCTATTATATTTTTTTATTTCTTTATTTTAAAAAAAAAATATTTACTAAATTAAAAATAATTAAATATAATTTTACATTTAATAATTATCATTACTATTATTTGGGTTTAATTTTATTTTTTTTTCAGATAATATTTTTTTTAATAATAGATTTAAACTCTATTAATGTTGTTTTACAATTTAAAGAATCAATGATCTTCATGTCGGTATTGTGTCTCAGTAATTTTATTTTTTATGGAAAAAAGAATTACTTATCTAAAATAATAAGCTTAATAATTATACTAATATCTTGTTTTATTTCACTAATAGAAACTGGTTCACAGATAACTGTAACTTTAATATTAGCGTTAATTGTAATGAACTATTGGTTTATAAACGAAAAAATCTTTTTTATTGGAATTTTATTGATAATTTTAAATTTTTATTATTTTCAAGATATCAAAATTTTATATAGAGAATCATTGCATAAGATACCAATAGAGCAAAGAACACCATCACTTAAAATAAAAAATTATACTATTCAAGTTGCTGAAAATATAGATTTTGTTAATGGGATTATAAGTTATATCCAGAAAAATAATAAGCCATTAGATAGTAAAAAACCATTAGTTGATGAAAAACTATTAGTTGATGAAAAACTATTAAAAAATAAAAATAGAGTATTTATTGTTAGGCTAACAATGTCATCCGTAGCTTATAAAAGAATTTTAGATAAGCATAAAGACGATAAATTAAATTTAAAGTTAGGTGAAACATACAAACCATTGATATTTTTTTTAATACCGAGAGCTTTATGGGCTGATAAACCTATAAGTTCCTTTGGTATAGAGTATGGATTAACAACCTCTATAACTGATAAGCAATTTCCAACCTCTATTAATGTTAATTGGATTTCAGAGTCCTTTTGGAACTTTGGTAATTTTTTTTTCATAGCCATGTTTATTAAAGGAATAATTATTTCATTTATATCTTCAGCTTTTATATTCAAAAATCAATGTGCAGTATTTTATTCATGGTTAGCTGTATCATTTCCATTAGTAATTGCAGAATCGAATACTGCACTAATGTTAGGTCC